>Ga0315318_10000345_pt1 | contig 18692 bp, 33 predicted proteins | sample M1200m3416metaG_FD_203703 | JGI IMG/M metagenome (GOLD analysis project Ga0315318, IMG submission 203703) | Ammonia-oxidizing marine archaeal communities from Monterey Bay, California, United States - M1 200m 3416 | ecosystem: Environmental > Aquatic > Marine > Coastal | place: USA: California... | reverse complement strand
AAGATTCATTATAGTACTCCAGAAACCCCTGCACAAAACTATTAAAAGTCGTACTAAAGACCTCCGAGTGGTAATGATCCCCAGGGTTGATCTGACTAACCTCAAGACCAGAACGTATGCCCTCCCTTCCCACCTCATAATGAGTGACTCTCCGAGCTCCCGACATGGTGTGGGAAACTAAGAAAGAACTTAAAAGACCTTGAAAATCCAGATCTAAAGAAGCTTTTAAAAATTCCCGCAACAAAGAGATACTGTCATAACGAAAGGTTAAATAATGCCGTCGTGTTTGTTTGTCTTCCTCGGTACCGAAATAAGCGCTCCCGGATTCGTACTGTGTCTGTACTTTAAGAAAATGATCATCATCTCTAAAGGCCCAAGACCTATTTGCTTTGCTTAGACCAAGCGAGGCATTTATAAGTGGGAGTGCGGAGGAACTACCTAGTGGTTTATTGAATTTTAACATATTTAAATTATTTGTCGTGTTAGTGATGTTTCATTAATTACACCGCTCGTCCTACGAGAAGCTGCGGTTATGCCACTAGGGACATCTTCTTCCTCAAGAGGCGTAATAACGTATCCGTCATACTGTTTGTCGTTGCTGCCACTCTTTAGCGTAAATGTCCCAAGAGACAGCAACATAGAGCGTGTTTCGTTATATTCGAGAATTGTTTGGTACTCCATACTCAAAGACTCAGGAAGAAGAACAACTCTTACTATTTGAAAATTCTCCGAAAACGGTCCGGGGTCCATGCCGGACATGGGTCCATAATTTCTGCGGGGAGACGCCCACCTTGCGGAACTTTGATAAAGACCTACTTTTACATATGCACGATCTCTGCCACTAACTAACGAAGTCTTGCCCAGTCCTAAAAAACGAGAACCATTAGGAACTACTATTAAATTATTTAAACTATTTAAACTATATTTTATTATAAGCATGCGCTACGGTATTTGATGAATAAAAAAAACCCCTGTAACAGAGGCGCGTATCTTAATCATATATAACACCGTAGCGGTGTTTATTTCACATCTCGTCTATAGCGTCTTTTATTAATTTATTAATCCAAAATTTATCATCGTCAGACAATAAATAGCCGGGATCGTAACCAGGAGAGTTTGTGAGGTCTACTACCGACTCGTTGCTTAACTCATCTACGTGCAAAAGCATGATTCGGTCATTATGTCCAATAACAGCTACGTAACCCTGCGAGTCAATATAAGGAGTAAGTAATGTTACAGACGATTCGCCTATGTATGCAACGTTTCCGCTGGCCACGCAAACATCCATATTAAAACCAACCTTTTGCATGGTCGTCTTTGCGCTCCCTGGTGCGGTCATTATTATACTGAGATCCTCGGAGTCCTTGACTGCCTTGTATACTAACAAGCGGTTATCATCAACCAACACACGTAAATCTAAGAAGTACTCACCTGCTTTAGCTGGTCTATAATTTTTAGAAAAGGAAAAACCACTAGGCAAAGTAACGGCTCTTGTAAGTTCTTTTATACACAAAGAAGACAACCTCTCGCTGCCCTCAAAAATGAGAGGACTTGGGAGACCTAGATAGTCCGCAAGAACATCAGAAGCTTCTGTAACTTTCATATCCTATTTATATACATAAACTAACACTAAGAAAGGAGCTTGACAAGCCCAGAATGCTTAAGAAACGACTGTATGAATAATTCATAGTCTTTTGGGGGGCTTCCGTAGGTATCCCAAACCGCTGAATAATTGGCCATCCTTTGCAGTATGGGATTATGTAGCGACTCTTCTTCATTAGGGGGCGGGATAAGAGTGCCATCAGGAGTTTTACGAGATACATGCACTACGTACCCGCCATACTTACGCTGTACAAAATCTATCTCATTAGGAAATCTGACATCGGTAATACAGAGACTTACCGAAGGGTTATTAAGTAAACTATCCTGTATAACTGTATCAATTTTATCTACCCAATAAGCACCTTCCGTCAAATTACGCATCATCTGACCATAGGCAACCAACATAGGACGTATAATTTCTTTCTCTTTTGTGTCGTTAGTCCAAATGCTGATATCAGATCTGTCGCATATAAAGTCTGATAAATCTTTTTTTAATTGATCCGCAAAGGCCACACGTATAATACTTTTATTATAGGCTAACGCCGCTTTGGCTAAGTATTTATAAAAAGAATCCTTACCAGACCTAGCAACGCCAGATAAACCAATAACTTTAGGAAAATGATTCATCTAAGAAAAGAATTAAGCAGATTGACTGTAGGAAAAGAAGTATGCGTCGTGGGGCCAGCTTCATATCTCTCGGAAAGTAAAGCAGGAGACGATATAAATAAATTTGATGTAGTCATAAGAACTAACGACTGTTTTAAGATCCCTCCTGAGTACTGGGACGCATACGGCTCCCGGTGTGATGTGCTATATCTGAATAATGCATGGATCAGGCGTAATATTCTTAGAAATAAAAATAAAACTAATATCAGAGATACTATAAGACATATAGTGCATATAAATAAAACAAAACTAATAGTAGTAAAAGGCAAGGGGGCTAAAGCAGTGATTGAACGCACACTCAAAACGATAACTCCGCAAGAAAGTGGTAATATAAAAGTAGCCACATCTGCGCATAACTGGCGTGCTCAGAAACAATTTTGGATGAAAGGATTTAGTGATCCCATACCTTACTACGAGCCGATGCTACTATCATACATATTAAGCGATCTTCTGCTCACGACTCCAAAAAGTATTTTTGTAACAGGCTGCGACTTTTATGCCAAAGCTCAATGCTGGGTTAGTTTTTATAACAAAACACTGGATAAAGGAAAAGAAGGTATTATGCGAAAAAAAACACATAGTGTTATCGGAGATATGGAATACGTTAAGCATCTACAAGATCAATACAACGTCAGTGTAGATGTAGAATTAAAAAAAATACTTAATCCTTAGTTTCGCAAAGATCTTCTTCTTCGGCTGCTGTAGGAGAAGCACCAAAGACACTTTCTATTTGAGTAATGTGCATATTAGCATCCAGCAGCCTGCTGAGCTGAACCTCTAACTTATCGGCAGCCGCTACGGCAGGAGTTTCTAGTATTACCGATATGTTTGCTAATGCGTCATCACGAATAGCGATCTTATTATTGTAAGCAGATTGTATAACTCTAGATTTATATAACTCTATATCATTCATGGTTTAATTAATTTTCGATTTTTTCGAAGTACGCTACCGAGCTCCTCAAAAGCATACAGCTGATTTAGTGGTGATTCCGTATTACAAGACACTACTTCGATACCATGAGCAAGAAAAAGAGGTTTTAAATTTTTTAAAACGTGAATTTGCTTTTTTAACTGCTTAGCGGAACTACCGCCCGGAGAGTTGGTGGGATATTTTATATTGTTGTCAGCCTTTGATCTCCAAAAATGATTATTCTCATTATCTATATACTTGAGGCTACAGCCGGCAAGATAGAATACGCACTCTCCCGACTCAGCAATATGCTCTCTATACAGGTCAAAACAAGATGCTAGGGCGTTGATGAGAGAGAAAGGAGAGAAGTGATTTATTCGCCTACTAGTTATATGTATTTTCAAGAAACCATGACGCAACAGCTCTAGGAGCTGTGTATACTCTTCCTTGCTAATCGTGCCTTTGTTCCTGTCTTTAAGAAGTCTCTTTTTAAAATAAGGAGTTGTGAGCAAGCTGAGCTCCGCAATTTCTTCGAGAGTATGGGCCTCAAGAATCTCTAAAGCTGTCTTAGGATCTTGTAGGAACAAGATGTCATGCTTGTCATAAAGCAAATAGCTTCTATTAATACCAACTATCGTAAGAGTGCTCTTCTCAACTAAATCCCAATTTACATTACGTAGATGCGCATCATTCCCCAAAAAAAGAAACTTCATAGACTAGCCAAAAATAAATCAAAATCTACATCATGATTGTCACACAGAGTCTTCCAGTACTGCTCATAACAAGGAAACGACCGAGAGTCCTCCGGGTCGTATATGTTTGTGTACGTTAATGAATCTTCAGCTAGAGAAACACAAGGGAAAGAGTCTGGAAACCATTCCATAAAACCCTCCTCCGCAAAGAGAACTATAAGAGGATCAATCTCGGGCTCTATCAAAATTACTGAATAAATCTCATCTTGTATTGTACACGTATCCTCACAGTAGTCCATGAGGATGTACATAAACATCTTTCTAAATTTATTGACAGGAAGCATGACGACGAAATGCTCTTAGCAAAGCTGTCCGCTGTCAATACGTAAAAAAAGACCCTAAGGTCTTTTTTTCTTAATTGGATTTCCCAAACTTTGCCTAACGCAACCCTCTATGACAGAGTAGCCGGATTTGCGGGTCTTCTTATTGAGCAGCTGCGCTTTATAATACTCACGTATCTTTTTCATCACTTCCATCATGTTCAGTTATTATCACAGGCGCTTCCATTACTGTAAAGGATAAGTAATCATCGAGAACTTTATCAATTTCCTGAAGCAGTTGTGGTTTCTGGCTATCGTAGCTCTTAGCATAAGCCTCGGATAACGTTATAAAGCTCAGCTCACTAGCGGAAGATTTCTTTTTCAACTTAGAAACAGCCTCTTCCTCGGCTGAATACTCATAATCATCAGGGTAGTTAACTTCAGAATTATCAGGATCCATTGTCATATTTATGTTTTATAATTTTATTTTCAAGCTCTGCTAACTTCTCGTTTGCCTCTGCTTTTGTTTTAAACGTTTCATGTTGCATTATACGAGCGCCGGCATGAATGCGAATCGACCATTCCATTGCAGAGCCCAGCTTATCGGTCCTCGTCGCGTGAGGACCGCTAATCATACTTACTTTATCGAGGTTAATCAGAACCTTCTGCCATTTTATCCAGGTCATGGTCTATATCTGTTTTTACTATATCGGATAAGGCCAATCTATGCTCTGAGTTCATCTGAACACACTCGTCCTGTATTACGGGATGCCATATTCCTTTAATCGGATCATTAGGCGTGTAATTATCTCTAGCCCACTTTTTAAAGTCGGTCACTTCACTTGCTTCTAAATCTCTAAACAATTTCATTTTTTTCGTGTATAAAAATAGGAGTAAACTCTCCCAAACCAAGACATTCAATATTGAAACCGAAAAACTCGTCAGCTTCTTCTGCGTCCATACCGTCACGATCCATAAGAATCTTTAAAATACGACTAACAGAATAAGCGACCGATCCGGCGGTGGTTATACCAACGATTGCAGCATCTAACCCGTCGAGCGTTATAGCCTCTTCGTTCATAGCGGCAATTTGGTCTACTATTGTAATTTTTCTAATCATATATAAAAAAACCCAACTGTAGCAAAATGCTACAGTTGGGTTATGCGGGTTTAAAAACCTAAACTATATTGCGGGGTAACTCTCCCTCGGGCATGGACTCCGCAGGGATGAATATTGTGTCGATAAACCGAAGCTTATCAACCAGCCACCAACCTTCCATTTTTTGGCTTATAGTAGTGGCTCCATTTTTTCTTTCAGAAGCTGCTATCCTAATAGACCGACCTCTTTGACTTACGTCTACTAGCAAAGTCTCATAAACGCGCTCAGAGTCGCCAACTGATATTAGTACAACTTCGCCTATACACCTAGCGCATGACGGAAATCCTGCTTTTTCTAATTTCCTATCTCTAAGACGTGAAAAGAACTTATTAGAATCTTCAAGATCGTCTTTTAAATTCTCATTTTCTTTTTGCATTTCTTCTTGCTCGTCCCTCTTACTACTATGCGTTGTTAGGTCTAAAGGGCTTTTTACATACTTACTTAAGCTGCGTTTTCTCTGCCTCAAGGGAGGGAGAGCATCCGTCCCCCAATTGTCGGGTAATTTAGCCATATCTGACTCCTCTCCGTTATAGTAACCGTAGACATAATAAGGGATTTCATAATCGAAATCCCAATTATCATAATCTGGATCACTTGTGTTCATATGCCTATAGTTATTTCTGCGAATCCCCCGGCATTACTCTGTAGGAGTCGCTGGGGCAATCTTCTGTACTAAATTCCACAAATTGCGAATCCTCCACCCCAGTAAACCTATGAGAAGCAAAGCGCTCAATATGAACAGTATCTCCGGATTCTAGGGTTTCGTGTTTCACATCTCCAAATTTGTCTATACTCTCAAACTCGATCTTGCCGCTAAGTACTAAAAAGCTCTCTTGCTTTAAGACATGAAAATGCATACTACACTGCTTGCCCTTCTTTAGGTCCATAAGCTTGCCGCAGTAACCACGAGCGTTGTATATGACTTGCTCCGAACCCCAACCTTTTTTGTAAACAGCGACGGGTCTATTTACTTTCATTTCTTTCTAATCTTTTTACAGACGGAAAGTATGTCATCGGTGTCTTTTATGCTCTTGATGCCTAAAGAGTTTTTAAAAACTTTTAATTCTTCTTTATTCATCATAAAGTCCGCTACAGTAGAATCGTCAGTAAGCAAAGAATCTGCCCAACCTTCTTGGACTTCCTCTAAAGCATCCAACACTTTCATCATCTCATCAAAGTAATCATCTAACTCCGACGTACTATTAAACTCTATTTTTGTCATTACCTTGCCTCCCAGTATTTATTAATCATTTGTATAAAATGCTGATTGGTAGGATCTGTATCATCCCATCCTTCAGTACGTCTATACCTAAGAGCATAAATATAAAAAAACAAGGCTTTAATTATTTTATTTTCACACATAACATATAAAGGGAGAGTTATCTCCCCTCCTTCCATATGAAGTAGAAGGCGCCGCCCCAGAAAACCGAGACTGCCGCGAGGAATAATAAATTATCCCAGATTGTAAAATAATGTTCCATCACACTAATGGACGCCTAATCGTCCTGGCTCGCTGAGTTACTTGTTTCGACTAGGTGCGAGCTATTACCCAGTCTATTTATATATAACTCAGTTAGCGCAAAAATTTCTCTGAAGAAATAATTTTTTTAGCTTCAGCCTGCTGCTCTTGATTTCTGAGGACAGCTTGGTTATTCAAATGCTCCTGCTGACGCTTAGCGCCTTCATCATCTAAGACCACCTGAAGTTTTGGATAGTGAAATCTTATAACGTTTTCTAAGGGATCAGAGATTCCCTTAAACCCCAAACCATTACGATCAAGACAATGCGTCTGCCACGCTATGCGGTTATCGGGATGGAAGTGACACACTTTAACAGGTTTTTCAGCTTTCTCATACCTAGGCTTGTACCCAGAGCACCCTACATTAAAGGTGGAGTTAAGAATAGTGACTCGTTTGTTATCTTTACAGAATTTATCTAAAGTAGGCTCCTCACGAGCGGCTTTATTCTCTACTAACTCATTCACTATGCTGTCTAGTATATCTTTGCCAGAGCGACGCCAGAACTGAACACCTCCATTTATTTTAGGACGCGAATAGAAGCCAAAACCGGCATCCTTGAAATCCGGACACTCAAATGTGGCATTTTGCCAAGCATCTAAGTCATGCGCCCAAAATGGTCCACCGAAATCTGTATACTCCATTAACCACTTAATACCAAATACTTTACTCCCGGTCAGGCAGAAATTATTAAGCTTTATAGGAATAGCAGTTACTGCATTATAACTAAACTCAAAATTTGTTAAAAGAATAATGTCACTTGGCTCCCAACCGAACTGAAGACTATTGTCAATTTGTGCTTTTATTAAAGTAAGAAGCCGATCAACAGGGTTCTTACTCTTTTTTTGCACATTAGCTACCATTACATTTTTCATAAATCAAAAGGAGTATTTAAAAGTCTCTATATCTTCTTTATATTTTTCTGCCACAAAGTCCTTAAGCTCGTCATCATATAAATCTTTATAACAAACAATCCCCAACTTCGAAAAGTGATTATTGTGCGCTTTGAAGGTTTTCTTTTTCTTAGGCGTCACCCTAGGTATCTTAAAATTAGGCGCGCTTCTAAAATCATTAACAAAATCAGAACCACTACTATGGGAAAACTTTTTATTCAAATTAAAGTCTATTAAAAACTTATTAAAATCTTTTTCTAAATTCTCGAAACGTAGTACCGCGTCTACAGCAATCTCTCCTTTGTATTTAATATATGACGATTGCGTTCTAAAATGGTCTTCATGCAGAATAATATCCCATGTACTTTTGGCATCTAACATTATCTGGGGCGCAAATACCACGGATTTAAATAATCGCTGAGCTTCTTTTTTACTTGAGCACTTGTTCATAGGATCCCGGAATCCATGTCCAATAACGCCATACTGGTCAAAGAAAACAGCAGACGCGAGTCTATCCCAAGGATCTCGCACAACCGAAAAGGTCGTCCAATTATTCTTTAAATCTTTTTCTTTACAAAAACCTATATCAATTAAGTCGCTATAGGTAAAATGCTGTCTCGCTCCCGCGCCTAAAAAGCCTTTATTATAAGCAAGGTTATCACTTTTATATTTTTCTTTACCTAGTTTACCGATCCAAGCCTGCCTACTTACACCACTACTGTCTTCTCTTGTAAAAAAACAATACTCCAAGGCAGATCCAGCAGTTTTGGGGATGTGTATGAATATAACTCTATGCGTTTTAAATCTAGGCATACCGCTAAACCTTTATAGGCTCGTTAGAGAAGTTTTTAAAAACAGTACCAACACCCCAAGGCTTGCTTTGGTTAGCAATAAAATCACCTTTGTCAAATTTAGCACTAGCTATAACTTTATTTGCGGTTTCTGTCGTCCTCCAAGATTTTTCTCGCATATTAGAGCCTACAATACCTCGCGGAGTTTTAATGCGATCCGAATGAGTTTTACCTAACGATGGTCTTTGGTCTCCCCACCACATAAGCTTACAGCCCTGCTGCATAGCTCTTATAAGAAGCCAATGATCGTCATAACCGTATCCTGTCAAATCCTCATCGTAACCGCCAAAGTTCCTAATACACTCTTCTCGATACAAACCAAGACGGCCATGCATACTTCTCTTACCTTTCGCAAAAACTCCCTTCTTAGGACAAAGCTCTGCGAGCTTATTTATCATAGAAGCAAACCCACACCCAGTGAAGTTATCAGCATCCACATTATTTACGATATCTCCGGAGGCCAGTTTGTAGCATAGATTCCTAGAGTGGCCCATTTCATAGAACTCCGGTTCCGTAGTTTTAAAGTAACTAACAATACCATCTTCAATCCATGGAGAAACATAACGCTTCATCCACTCGTCGAGGTCGTCGTCACTATTATAGTTAACTACGAGAAATTCAATATTAGGATAATCAGCATTATCCATGATATTCTTTATCAATGTTTTCTTTAGATCATAAGCCCGCCCCATGCATGTAGTACTTATAGTAATCTTTCTATGAGTTTTTACATCAGCGTCCTCAGGCAAAGGTTCTGTTTTAGGATCCCAAAAATCCCAGTCATTCCACATTTCTCTATCATTCATAATTATTTTTCCTTCTTTAGAAGCTTTCTATAAAATTAACAAGACGTTTAACTATTACAGGAGTCCTAAACTCAGTCATAGCTCTACGTCTGGAATTTTGACCCATGCGCGTTAATATACCGGGATGTGCTTTGAGCATACAAAGGTACTTAAAGAAATCATCCTTTCTTTTACAAAGGAAACCATTATGGCCCTGGATGATTTGGTCTTTATTGCCGCCCTTATCGGTAGCTAAAATAGGACACCCACTCATCATACCCTCAGCTACTACACGCGCCCAAGGCTCCTCACGCTTCCAGCTAGGCATAAATGTATATACATCAGTTTGATTAAGAAAATCTCTAACAGGAATTTCGTTCTCTCTATAAATTTTTACATTTGGAAACTTAGCTTTTTCAAAATCTTTACGACGGTCTCCGCTCATGCCCATAAAATGGAATTTAAAGGGATTGTCTTGAGAAAACCGTTCATTGATTTTTGCAACTACGTAAGGAAGGTCTTCATTCCATTTATTACCTAGACCTTTAGAGTGCATACCAACAGTGAGTGAGGGAGCTGCGTCTGCAAGAAGTGGTCGGTGTTTGAAATCATGACGATTCTCGTCTATAGGACTTTCTAAACGCATCCTAGGTAGGGTTCTTACATTTTCATACCTATCCTGCTTAGTGATCTCTTCGAAGAATTTAACGTTTGTAGTTACAATACCAACCGCCGGGCCTCTATTGTTGATACTGTCTAAATATCTAGAAGGACTTACCAAAAAATTAAAAAGGAAAATCATCTTTTTAATTTTAGAAAGATCAACAACATGAGCGCCCTGGTCGCTTTTACCATCCCAATAATCGCAGGTAGTAAAAGCTTTGGAGTCTGTATTGATAGTTAATATACAATCTTTACTATAAAATGCTTCCGGATTACTCATCGCGCTAAGCACCACTTCGACAGAAGGGTTTAGGTATGTCTTGAGTCCTTCAGGAATCCTGTTGCCACGAACTAGCAACGAAACGTTATGTTCCGTAAATTGAGCAATGCCATTAGCAAGCTCACAACCCCTAAACTCAGAGCCGCCGCACATTTCAAATTTAGAAAAAATACCAATATTCATAATAATCAACCCTGGGTTGCGAGTTGTTTTACTTTGGGAGGTCTTTCTTTACGCTTAGGAGGAGCTGTAGGCGATTTTTTAGTAACAGGCTCTGGCTTATGCGAGTCTCCCATAATTTTAAACACTTCCTTAAGTCTTCGAGCGGAAAACTTCTCATATGACAAAACGCCACCATCGTAATAAGACTCGATAGCCCGAATGACATCTTGCGGTTTTATCATATCAAGACACTTAGGTATGATAACATTTTTTCTATTACCATTAACTGATGTCTGATACCCAGTATCCACAGGGAAATGACACAACTCATTATTATCCTTAGAGTCGCCATCTCCAACTGTAGTGCACCGGCTTTTCCAGCACCCACCACTATCACAACATGGGAGAGATCCGTTGTTGGAGAGAAATCTATGATGCGGGTATGACTCCCATTGAGCAGGCTCCCTACCTCCAGCAAGTACTACTCCGGGGCGGTTCTTTAATCCATGAGGATTCTCAGTACCTACGCTAAGATGCATGGCAAACGTAACAGGAGACACGACACCGATTGAATGATACATTAGCCTTATAAACTGACGTAAGTTAGTTTTACCGATTAAGTTTATAGTATTATGTACGGGAGGATGAAAGTGATTCTGCTCTCCGCATTGTACAAACACTATCTTGCCGGCAAAATGATCTACGACCTCTTGATAGGCTGTAGGATTCCACCATTTCGCGGTATAGTCATATTTGCCGCCAGCCACAAGTATCCAAAATTTTTCTGTATACCCCATTTCAGAAACTTGATTCATCCACATCTTTTCCTCTTCCCTAAAATAAATCTCGGGTTTAAAGTCTCCTTGTGGGATCTCTACATCAAGCTTAGTCTCTAGATCTTTTCGAAATCCATGGATGAAGTGGTAGGGTTTTTGATTAGAGCTGTGTATGAGTGGATAGTCACACCTTATTATCTGATCAGCCTCTTCGTTTGGGAAATTCCCAATGTGGGGGTTGTTCTCCCAAATCTCCTTACAAGAGGAATCTACTTTAATAAGAAACTTACCGGGGTGGGCATTCTGTAAATCCCGGACCGCAGCAGTTATCATCATAACGTCGCCAGGAGACTGCCAATTCTTTAAAATAATTTTCTTCATACATTGGATTAGTAGCTACTTAAAAGCCTGTGTCAAACCCAATTCGTACTTAAATCATTCACAATCCTTAGTTAAGTAGCTCATTTTAAAAGAAACCTCATTAGGTTTAAGATTTTTTTAAGAGCGACGACCTCATTATAGCAATCCTCGCTCTTATAACGCATAGAATGAAACTCCTTTTTCTTAACTTCTTGCTCTATCAACTCAAGAATATAAGAAGTGTACGGAGCTAGGTCTTCCAACACCTCCGCTACGCTTTCCTTACTTTTGTTATGTTCCTTCACAGGAAACTCCGTACTTAATCAATGCGTCCTCGAATGCGCATCTAACGTTACGGAGTTTCGTATATTCCAAAGCTTTTGAAACATCCAGCACACAGCTAGACCTAGGTGCTTTTACGTCCTGCATAAAAGTAGCCTCATCAGAATAAAAAGAAAAATCTTTAGCTGGCTTAATGTACTCTTTAAGCATATCAACAACTTCTTTGGTAGTTAAACTACCCGGGTTCGTTAGGTTGTAGATCCCGGTGGGGGCTTTGCAGTCTACGATGTCTAGGCAAGCATTGACGAAATCACGACGATGTGAAAAAGAGTTTCTTACATCCAAAAGACGATCATAAGAAAGTAGCTTCGTTATGTAGTTCCTGGGAGAAGGACTTTCATCAAAAGGAACGCGCAAGCGGAAAACATAAGAACGAGGATTATTCTGTAGAACCACTTGCTCAGCAAGAGCCTTGCTACCACTATAAAAAGATCCAGTATCAAATGTAAAATTAGGAACATCGTCCTCTCTAAAATTTTTTGAGTATCCATTGTAAATACAGCCAGAAGAAATGTGAATATACGTAAGCCCTCTATCTCTACAAATAGATGCTATTGATGACGGCAGTACCACGTTTCCAGCAATGGTATCTGCTTTATTACTTTCGCATGCGTCTACATTAGGTTTTCCTATGTAACCGGCACAGTTTATGATTTTACAGTTTTTTAAAGAAAGGCCACAATTAGTGTTTATCGACAAAAAGTTTAAAAACTTCCCAGGATCCAAGTAATTGATCGCAGATCTCGATATAGCTACATAGTCTAGTCCTCTTTCTTCACAAGCTTGTATAAAAGATTGTGCTATGTAGCCCGTCTTTCCTAATATGAGATACTTAACGCCCATTACTTTTTAAATTTATTATCTATCCAAACTTTATATGTATACAGACCCATAAGCATCGCAACTAATAAAAGTCCGTCAATCCAATCCAACTCCCACAATTCTAGTATTTCACTCATAATTTCTCCACTACATACATATAAGCCTTAACAGCCACATAAATTCCAACGAAGGTCAAAACAAACTTTATGAATCCCATCTCTAGGGTGGATTCTCCCCAGAACATCTCAGTGACTGTCTTTACGAAGTCATCCACCAACAAGGCCCTTAATCATCTCAAGCTCTTCCGGATCTAACTTTCTACCATAGCCGCCACGAGAATCTCCAATAAAGACTCTGTCCTTGTAAAGATGCTCCGTCCCGTCCCGTCCTTTCCTCGCAACGTGCGGGCCACTCTTACCGCCTTCCCCATAATGAACATTAGGTCCATATTTAATGTGTGTCGGCTCCGAAGCAACAGGCCTGCCACGTCTGGGCATATACATCTTCTTAGCCTCAGCTATTTCGGCTATAATTTCTCTGAGCTGCTCACGAGATATATTCTTCTTAATACTGGCAGCTTTTGGTTTCAGTTTCGCAGCAGTGTTATGATGGCCGCCGAGAGGCTTCTTTGGGTAAAGATGACTAAAGCGATTAGCAGGAACCTGCATGTGCTTTGGTAAATTAAGCTTAACACCGAAGTGTTCACCAAATCTAATGTTCGGATCATTCGGATCAATTCGCGGAGCGAGGCTAGCTCGTAACCTCTCCGCCGCTGCGTTTGCGGGGGATCGCCCCGCCAGCACAGCAGGATCCGAGATAGTCTCTGGTATATCGGGATGCTTAAGATAATATCTATCTGGGGGTGGCCCGATTTGCTGGCGTAGCATGGGGTTATGGGCCGCATCATCAGCAACGATACTCCCATCAAATTTTCGTCTTACAATAATATCTCCTTCTCCTGGATGATGTAATGTCTGATTTGCATGATACTTAGGATTTCTTTTGCCAAAGCCTTCCCAAATTTTAGTTGCGTGACCAGATGTCAGGGGAGACTCAAGTTGATTTCCGGGTATTTTTCTTAGAACATCACCATAAAGTTTCTTACCTAATCCCATACCTCGGAATTTAGGGTCTACCCAAGCCGTCGAGACAGAATCACGCCCATAGCCGATTCCGGGTGGGGACGCTTCGTTACCATGCATCGAGAGTCTTCCAATTGGCGAGGGTTTGTTTCCTAAAAACATTTCCCAGTGTTGTCCTGGCTTAAAGTCTGCCCGCTGCCTTTTTACCTCACTGACCAGCCTTTGTAGCTCGCTTCGAACCGAATTGAGCTCCTGACTCGTCAGCCTCTCACCCTTCAGTACATCAGACTTTGCCTTTATAAAGCCCGGTTCTTCTGCACCCCAGCGACCTTTGCGCAAAATCTTCATATTTCTACGAATTTCGTCAGTAATGATTTGCCACGGTTTAAACCCTGCGGGTCTCACATTGAGCACGCGCCGAAGAGCGCCTGCTTGCTTAACCAGCCAATACTTCTCCAGGTGTTTCATCACGCATTTAAAAAGAAATCAAGATCGTCCGCGTTTCCCTTCCAGCCTTTAGGAAGTTTTTTAAGCGTGTCCATCATGCCTTTGATCAATTTCATATTACCTTTTAGTTCTTTTCCAGGTATGTTGCTGAGCGGGCCCAAGCGAGGGGTTGTTTGACCAAAGGAAGTACCTACCGGTTTGGGTGCGGACATCCCAAGGTTACGAAGGTTACGAAAAGCCGGCATAATGTTAATGGCCTGCTTAACAATAAATAACTTTTCTTGATTATTCATCTTCTATATGCAAATGCGTCTGCGCCAATGGGTGGAGGGAAGCCTCCTCCCTGGTTTACAGGGGTTTTGATCTTCGAAAGAAGTGTCTTAAGATTAAAAGCACCAAGGCCTCCGCCGGGTCCTCCTCCTCTATTGATCCAGTTGGAAATGTCTTTTATTGAGCCTCCTGCAAGTTCCTTTACAGTTTGTAATTGAGCTTTATTGTGTTTTGAAACTGGATTTAAATATCTCATACTCCACGGCCCTTTAGCCACTCTATCATCCGCTAGTCTTTGCATTAGATTTTGTCTTCTGCCTAATACTTCTCCGAAGTGACTTGGTGGAGGCGTTATCTGATTTATAGGCATCCAAGGGGCTCCTCGATGACGCCCGTGAATAGGACCCTTCTGATTATTTGTCCAGCGGACGAACCGAGTAAGGCGAGGAGATTCCTTAATTACATTTCTCCAGATGGCCTGCTTAACAATAAATAACTTTTCTTGGTTATTCATAAATAATTAGTTACGAAAGAGTCTTGTACGCACCATAAGCACCAACACCGCCGGTCCCTAGTCTTGCTAGTAAAACTTTAAATTTTTCATTTTTCATCATTCTCTCTAAATTGGATTCCTGTCTCCAACCTTTTTGAATACCTTGGTCCAACATCTTCTCGAATTCCGGCATACGGGGATGATCAATATTCATCCCATGAAACTTACTCCCTGGTCTATGTATCTTCTTTCTATAACCACCACCGGATTGTCCACCAAAACCAGTGGTAAAAGTGTTTCTGGTATCTTCAATGCTTCTTGATATCTGTCCCATCTCGTTGAGTGATGCCTTATTCTGGGCTAGCTCGTCGGACATATTTTTCAATGGTCCCTTGGATCCGCCAAGCAAACTTATATATCTTCTAAATATATTAGCCTGCTTAACAATAAATAGTTTTTCTTGGTTATTCATTTTCATCTAAATACTCCTCCATAAGTTTTATAAATCCTAAACTAAAAAAATCATCATCAGTAGCTCCATCCCGACCTATCTCAACAATACGCTCATAAGCTGCGTCATCCATATCCAACTCCAGCTTAACAGACGCTTCGTCAGTAGTGTTTAATATCTTTATAATGGGTAGTCCGTTAAGCGTGTTCTCTTCGTTTGTCATCAAAATCCTCCTTAAGGTCTTGTACTTGTTCGTTTATTGCGCTGGTTGTTCCACGACTTTCTATGATTGAGTCTATTAAGGGCTGAGAAACTGTTTTCAAAAGTGGGCTAGTGCCATAGCTCGTAATCAATCCGATCAAGCCTCCCAACGCTCCGCGCATGCCACGTGCTTTCAAAGACTTTCCTAATTCTGGTTTTAGGTATTTATAAACACCACCGGCTGCTCCTAATCCAAGAACATTACCTGCAGCATCTCCGCCATGATGCTTCCAATAACTACCTAATGCAGGATTCTTTGCTTCCGCAGCTTCTCTGATTATATGTTTAATCTCATCCCACTTCTTCCCCTGCATAGCAGCTCCTTCGAGATATGCGTCAAACCCCTTGCTCCACCCTTTATGCTCAATATTTAAAGTTCCAATAGCCCTACCAACGCCTAGACGGTGCCCATATGCCGAGCGAAGGGCTGCTCTAAGTTTAGCTTTAGTAGAATCTGGATCCATATACTCATTACCCAAAATAGAGCTATTATAATCTACAGCATGACCAAGCTCATGTATCATTGCATATCTAGGGGTCCAATTAACTTCATTAGAGTTGGGATTCCAGTGCGGGCTGCCTATAAGATAACCCTTACCACGTTGGTATTTTCCATCCCGCCGGGTGCCCGGTTCGAGGTAAGGATTTTTTTCTACATCCCAAACCGGGGCATCGCCTCTTTGCTTCTTTATATCATTGAGCATCGACGCGGCATAATCTCGCACTCCTGTATCATTTCTTTCATTCCTTGCCGTCCGATCATACTTCCGATCTTGTCTGGCTAAACCAGCATTAACTAGTACATCCCCCAATTGCTCGGGACGCGCAGTCAACATAGTATCGTAAATCTTAGAAACTTCGTCAATAGAAGGCCAACGTCCTATATACTTTATAAACCATTTAAGAGTATCAAAAGCACCAGGTATTCCATGCTTACGCTCATTGTCCGAATAGTTATTAAACTTGCTAGTATCTCTAGTAGGTCCCTCATTACGATTTTTTAAATATCTCAACACAGCCCCCCATGGGAGGTCATAAGTTACACCACCTTTTAAGTTACCTCCCGCGCCCTCATATTTTCTTGGGCCTTTATGTTTCTCGTAAAGAGTACCTGGCTCTGGATTAGGTGTTCCTACTTGATCTCCTTGATCTTCCTGCTGAGCCCCAAATTTCAATAGCGCGCTCATTAGTACTTTTTACTGGGTATGCTATAGAAACCTACGACCATAAATATAAGGTCCGTAAAGGTCATTAATAGCAAACCACCGGTTAGTGTGACTTTCTCATACTTATCAGCACCGAAAAACCAACCAAACATACCATGAGACTCTCCATTGGGAACCAGGACATCATATTGGATGTTTGGGTTCATAGCATAGAAGATAAGAAGAAAACAATAGGTAAAGGTAAGAGACATAAACAATACGCGACGCGTTACCTTAACAAATGGATCAGAAACAGTTCTTTTCTGATTTTCAGCAACAAGATCTAAAATCTTATCATCCCTGGCGTGCATGTACTGGGTCTCAAGCTTTCTATGCTCAAGCCAGGCATTTAGCAGATTACAACCGAGTTTTATCCCGGCCCCTATAATGGTATTTATAATAGGCCCCATCATGGCTCTCGTCCCTATACGCCCTGGGCAAAGTTACCAAAGCTTCTATTCTTCGGCATGCCGTTCATATAAGTCTCAATTATATTTCTAAACTTATCATAACTCTGGCCAGCAAAACGAGGCATGGCGCCTTTTGCTGTAGGCGGTACACTTTTGATTCCTATGGCTAAGTTCTGCAAAGCTCGTAAATTATCATGAGGACCTCCTCCTAAAAGTGCGCCGGGATTAACGCCCTCTGACCTTTCCAAAACACCACGAGCCAAGTTCTGATATTTCTTTGCTCCAGGCTGAAGCCCTGCAATCATATTAGTTATAAGACGATTGGCTTCTTTTGTAAGAAATAACTTTTCTTGGTTGTTCATCGTTCAACGTCTCCCATATTTTCATAAGAGCCATCCTCATATCTAATAGAATCCCGCTGCGGAACACGCTTGCGGGGAATATTGAATGGATGTCCGTGAACTGAATTGCTACCCTTGCTTGTGTCTTGACCGTCGTAGAAACGTTTCAAATATGGCAAAACATTCCCGTCCTGGTCATAAGCCTTGTCTTTCTCTTCAAACCCACCCAACCAAGTTGGCCAGCCGGCTCCAAATCCAGAATAACCAGGAGTGCCTTTGTTAACAGAATTAAAAGCCCCGTATTCAGGAAATGGCCTAGTGGGATCGCCATACTTGTTGTATGCATAAGCGCCGCCGCCAAGAGCGCCGCCTGTGCCTAAAGCTTTCAATAATGGTGCTTTGGCCCCAAATATAGCTCGGAGCATTCCAGCATTCTTAACAATAAATAACTTTTCCTGGTTATTCATTTTTACCTTCGCATAGTACTAGGCGGTAAAAGCTTACCACCTTCTGTGAGACTCCAGCCGCCGCGCGCCGCCCTTGGGTCATAATTATCAGGAAGCCGGGGAGCATTTTTGGGAACAAGCTTCCAGATATCCGCCTCGGTGCCACCGGGTGCTAAGATTGGGGGTTTTATGTTACTAGGTTGAGGAGCAGGTTGAGGAGCAGGTTGAGGAGCAGGTTGAGGAGCAGGTTGAGGAGCAGGTTGAGGAGCAGGAGGTGTGACTGGGGCAGGTGTGTTATGCGGGCCTCCAGGTCCTATCTGGACTTTATTCATCCAAGCTGGTCCGTAACTACTTTTGGGAGGAACTTGTGGCTTAGGCCGAAGAAAGGAGGGAGGATTCTGCCTTGTCCCAGGAGGAGGAATAGGGGGCTCTCCAGGTTGTGGACCTGGAATTGTAATGGCTTGTGTTGCGTTGGCTTCCGGAGAT
>Ga0315318_10000340_pt1 | contig 18861 bp, 23 predicted proteins | sample M1200m3416metaG_FD_203703 | JGI IMG/M metagenome (GOLD analysis project Ga0315318, IMG submission 203703) | Ammonia-oxidizing marine archaeal communities from Monterey Bay, California, United States - M1 200m 3416 | ecosystem: Environmental > Aquatic > Marine > Coastal | place: USA: California... | reverse complement strand
TGGTGCAGGTGCACCTTTGTCGTAAGATGGGCCTTTTTGGCCTTTGTCCTCGTTCATATTTTTTGTTTTTTTGTTTGTTCTCCTTTTCGAAGGTCCCTTAGAGCCTTTATCTTCGACTCGCTTAAACCTACTAGAGCCTTTAGAAGAACCCTTGTCGTCAGATGAAGCACCCTTGCTCGAGGTAGCCCACCCTTTAGAGCTTTTCTTAGGACCCCTCTTAGAACCTTTTACGCCTGAACCCTTTGATGAACCCTTTGAACCCTTTGAACCCTTCGAACCTGAAGAACTTGAGCCCTTCGAACCTGAAGAACTTGAGCCCTTCGAGCCTGAGTTGCGTGCCCTAGACGACGTGCCGTATTCGTCTCTATATTCTTTGCCGAAATCCCTTATTGGGGCTTCGTGCTCACAAGACAGGCATTTGCCCATTCTTACTCTTCTGAAAAAACTAAATAAACCCATTTTATTAATCTCCTTTTTTACTTGAATCTGGTTCGTTACCTCCAACTGGCTGTACCTGTTGAAAATGCTCGTGGAGAGCCGCCAAGTTATCTTCGGCTTGAGCTAGCTTCTCCACCCATTTGTTGTGCTCCGTTAATAGATCTGAGTGTTCGCCAATGCCTACTGGAACTTTAAAATATACTTCCAATGTTGCTATAGCTTCAACTATCTCTGCGCGGTACTTTGCCTCTAGGGCATCGTAGAATATACTACTTACTTCTATTTTCATAATGACTATTTACAAATTCTCTGACTGCTGGCCTGAGATTTTCTTCAATGTGGCTAGAGTCCTCAGAGAAAGGCCACTCTAACACAAAGTCACAATCTTTTTCAACCCTTTTCATATTCCATTCTTCTGTGCCGTTAGGGGCAGTTTGAAAAGTCTTCTTTACCTTGTAAGGATCATCGTGGCTTAAAAGGAACTGCTTGATAACCAGTAACTTACCGCCTAATTCACTCTTTACCCAAGAAACTTCATCACTCACAAATTTATTAAATCTTACGTCAGTCACGCATATAAAGTCGAATTTATCTGATAAATTTTTGACTGTCTTGGAGGCCTTATTTACCCAATATCTGCCATGCGTCTCGTTTCTTTTTTGACAACCATAAAAAACCAAGAAGTCTCTAATCTCGTCTTTTTGGGTTCTGGAGCAGTTCATGGGATCTATGCCTTTGAGTTGTAACAGCGTATCTCTAACTTCAAGTTTTAAGGGGTCAGCTATCGCTACCCTTTCTGCTGTAGCTCCTCTTTTAGAAACCTCCTCTTTAAATAGCCTAAAGAACAAGTCTTTCCCGCATCCAGCGTAACCAGATATGCCTATTATTTCTGCCACAAAAATATTCTACTTCCCGCTTTTAAAAAAAGCAAGAAAAAACTTGCAAAGATATAGCATGAGTGTAAATTAGTTGGCGACACATCAGGTGTCAGTCTTAATTATGAAGAAATTAGTTATTATAGCGATGACGGCAGCCTTCTTCGCTTGTTCAGCAGGGCAAGCTAACGCTGGCTGGTTTGGTGCAGAATTCGGAAGCAAGCCTAGTCTGACTTTGTTTGGACAAAAGCTGACTGTTCCTATTCCGAGTTTAACATTAGGGGCGGCAGCTGGCACTTCGGTGGCAGCCTCAGTCTCTTCCGAAAAAGGAGCGAGCTTATCTCTTCCTTTCTTAAAGCTCGGAGTTAAGTCTCCAGAGCTATCCCTTGGAACCAAGGGAAGGAAGCTGAATATCTCAGCAGCAGGAGTAGAGAGCGAAAAGTAATATCATAGTAGCATAGTCGACCCCCATCGCTAGTTGAGAAAATTAGCGAGTGGGGGTTTTTTTTGTTCAAAAGTGTAATTTCAGCTATGCCTTTGCTGATAAAGTCTGAACTGGCAGAACCCCCAAGCGAAAACTTGCCGTTTAGGTATGTGACAATGGTAAGCAAATGCGACTTGGGCTTAGACGTTCTGATAGAATGCGAACAAGACTTAAAGGATGCCTATTTTCATTTTATGAAGCCTAGAGGGTTGCTTGACTATGTCGAGTATTTAATAACCCCACAAGAGAATGAAGACGGTATTAGAATAGACACCGAATTAAACTATTCTAAAACAGTGGTGGTAAACCGGATAATAATAGAGAATTCATTTATTATAATTAAACAGATAGAAACAATATCAAAATGTTAACTCCTCTTTCCTCTTCTTAAGGATTCTAGCCTTCTCATTGCTTCTTGTGCTCTCCAAACACGTACCCCTCCAATCTGCCGGACCTTCGCATGGTTTCATTTTAGTGTGAAACACCCAATTACCAGTGTTATTGAAATATGAGTTCGTATATATTTTAACGACATCTTTATATAACTCAGGGTCTCTGCGTAAAATCTCTACTGCGACTGATTGCTCCCATGCCCAGTTCATAAAGAAGTGCTCGTCTTCATAGTCGAGCATATCATTCAAAAAGCGAAGCATAAGGGGGTCTCTTTTAATTAAAAACACCCCCATACAAATGCTGAATGGCTTCTGTATTTCTTCAGCGCAAACATGGAAGAGAGCCCCATCGTTATCGCCGATGTGCTGCGACAAGTTTTTAGGGTCGGTAGCTAAATCAAATATGTTTCTGCTATGGTCAACTACTATCGCATCCCCATCTAAAAAAAATACATAATCATACCCTTCTTCAAGTAAACTTATGGTAGAATATATCTTATTCCAAGCCGGATACCTATTGTGTTCAAATTTTTGTTTGTGGAGAACGTACTCAGCGCCAACCTTCTTGGCGTATTTTTGGTTTACGGGACTCGTAATGGATATGATGTCTTCGTAGTTATTACAGACAGACTGCAGTACAGCGTTCACGCTACGCGGCTAAAGTGGGAGGAATAGATCCTGCGGCATGACTTGAAATAACTTCCAACGCCTCGGGAGCATCGACGGTTCCTGAATGTATTCCGTCTGTGATATTTTCTGTAACTTTTTCTAGCGTCGCGGTTGAGGTGAAGCTCGCATAATTATGGCTAAAATCATAATAAACGTCAGCTGCGGCCTCGAAGGAAGATAGACGCCAGCCGGACCTTACCCCAAAAAATCTTCCTTTCGCCCCTCTAAGGGCTGTAATACCGTCAGATTGGACCTTGCTCCAATTAGTCAAAATTGTGCCGCCCCAGTCGTCGCGGAGTAAGTGGTTTATGTCGTATTCGTAAAAGTATTGGGCGCAAGTTGAGGTTTGCGTGAAATGCGAGTCACTGATCTTACTCATGTCTGGTATCTCAGGTGCGTCGGAAATCATTATTTGGTCTGTAGACGAGAGGCTCATTGTTGCCAATTTATCTTTAATCAATGAATAATGAGAATCCTGAGCTACACTCAATCTGCCAGCGTTCGTGTTGTGAGTAAGGGTTCCTGAAACGTGAACTATTTTGTCGCTCCACGTGCTGAAGTCGCCCTTGTTTTCGTCGTAGTTCAGGCTTTTTGAAGTGCCATCGTATGTAGTGTCAGCCTCTACTAAAACAAACTTGTCAACGTGACTATAAAGCTCCCTTAAGCGCGTCTCCAATGCACTTAATTCATTATGAAATACAAAACAATCTACTAACATATCAATTATTTACACTATTAAGAGGCTATCAAGATTGGTTATTTAGTTTTTTAATGGGGTAGTTCTTCTTTAAATACGAAATTATTTCAGTTGTTCTATCGAATCTAAGCCCCCTGCCGAGGCCATCGTAAATTGTATTGTGCATAGAAGATTCGGAACTTGAAGGCTGCTCTATATACGCTGGCTCTCCAGCTTCTCCGATATTTATAGACCCTACTTTCTTATTTTTGAGACGCAAGAAAAAAGATATAGCTACGTCATCATTAAAAAACGAATGAGGAATGTTTTCATGTACGTCTTCAAGGAAGTCTTCCAGACCTTCTAGGTTGGAAATGTGAGTTAGTATCATGTCCACTCCTTGTAGGTATCTAACATCAAGATCTATGTCTTTAGGATCATCTACATCATTCCACCATAAATAAGACCAATTACTAGCAGCATCCAAGTTGAAAGCGGTTTTGTAGTCTAGTAGCTTCTCCAAAGCGTCTTTGTTGTAGGCTACGTCATCGTCAGCGGAACACATCATTTCATCATCATGGAGCACGCTCTTGGCGTAAATATACCTCGAGGCAGGGCCGTAATCTTCTCCGGTTAAGATGTTAACTGAAACGGCATCTGAATTATCGTAATCTAAAAGCCACTCAGGTATGTCTTCCTCATTAACGGCCTGATTGAACCTTTTATAAAATTCAGGAATACAGACATATACACACTTAGGAAGGAGGCTCTGCGAAAGCAGACTTTCAACCGATGCCCGTAGAGACTTAGACTCTTTAAGCCTAGGTGGGATAGTGTTCAGAAAAAAGCTGACGTCTTCAGCTATCATCAACGGAGTGTGTCCTTTCTGGAGATCCTGACCATCGAAGTCCGTTACTACTCCCTTTTGGTTTCGCTCTTGCCGAGACTACTACAGAACCTTTGGTATCTCTTTCACAAGCGTCACAAGCAAATGTAAACAAGTCCTTGCCATATTCGTCAATCTCCTTGGCCATGAGCAGGTCATCGGCATCTTTCCATTCAAGGCAATGTTCGCACCATACCCATAGATGTAATTCTGGTTCTATCATGCGTCAGGTTTCAAGTCATTTTCGGGCCACTTCAAACTAATTTCTTTCCTTGCGGCCTCTAGGCTCTTAGCTTTAAGTCGGACAGACCTGTAGCGTAGCTCCTGAGTTTTAAAGCCTTTTTCTATGTCTATCACCTTGCCGGTCCAAACTCTCCTTCCATCCCCTTCTTTGCGTGGCATCGGGGTGGTATTGACGCTCTTTCTGAAACTATATTTGGTGCCAACGGTTTGTTGGCTTTGTTTTTTTAATTTGTAGATAAAAGCGCCGGTATCTGGTTCCAAATAAAGCCTAGTAAATCCAGTCCACTCCAAGCATGGGGGACGATAAGAGAGGCGTTTTGAATTTCTATTCCACTCAACTGAAGATCTACATGCGAATTTTTTTCTATCTAGCTTGGACTCCCTGAGCTTCCCTCTAGACTCTTTTAAAAGTCGTTCAATCGTTTCGTCTTCAAGAAGTTTGCTATTTGCATCGAAACACCTAAACCTCTTATAGAAAAAAACTTCATTGCGCGGGTCGTCTACAGTTAAGTCTTTAACAGTTACGTGAGGGATGTTTGCTTTGGCGTGTTTGCTACATTTTAAGGAGAAAAACCAATTAGAAGCTTTTTGAACAGCTTCTCCTCTAGACTTGGCGGCAAAAAGCCTAGTCCAAACAAAGCCATTTTCCCTAAAAAGAAAATTAACGCCACAAGAAACGGCTTTTCTAGTCGGCTCAATAGCGTCTCCGACTTTTATGGTAGCTAAGTAGCTTGCAGGTTCCATAATTACCCTTTAATTGTTTTAAGCCTTTTAATTAGAGCAAAGATCTGGCTCTTGGGGATGTCCTGCAAAGACTTATACTCGAACTCTTTTATTTTCCCCTCGTCGACCAGCTTCTTTTTAAGGTCATCAAAAGACACGCCTTTTTCTTGCATCACAGAAGAAAGCAGAGAATGTGGATCTGCCGCGCTAGTAGCTGTTGAAGCGCTATTAGACTCAGTGAGAAGGCTTGCGTCTCCCATCTCGTCCTGTCCAACCACGTTGATTCTTAAAAAGTTTCTAACGCATCTGACGAAAGCTCTGTTCTCGGCAATGGCAGCCAAAAAGTTCCTAGCGAAGCTTTTAGTGTTACTCATTGATGCGTCAGCCAGAGCCTCAAAGTAAACCTCTTTATTCTCTGTCTCGTAGTTGGGCAACCAAGTTATACCGCAAGAAGTCATAACGTAATCTGGGGCGGCAGAGTAGACTCTGTATTCCACCTTAGAAAATCCTCTAATTTGGGCCAAGTTCTTTATTCCACCCAATAAAATCAATAAATCCTTATCTGCTAAATTAGAGATATCAGTCTCTTTTGTCTTTTGCTTGTTGGGCACAAGAAACTCCTGTTTGACCATCTTGCGCCAATCGACCAAACCGTTATCGTCATAAGTGTATTCTATGCTGCCGTCCGAAATAAGCCCAAGCTCGTTCCTAGCTCTGGCGGTTGGATTGCCAACTGCCTCCTTCTTGATTAACTTTTTCTTCGCTGCCATGAAAATATAGAATAACTAACACTTTCAGAATAGTCAAGAAACTTTTCTGACTATCTTAAAGCAGTCTAGCTCCTTCCAAAAGTCTTCTGAATCAACTATTTTCTGAGGGCTATCTTTCGATTCATGAGCCTGTCCGGCGTCGTATCCGGCCTTGCTCAAGTATATTTTTCCCTTATTTAAAACTCTTTTGTTGGAAAAATAATAAAGATTACTTAAGTCTTCGTTCTTAAGTTCTTTGATTTCTTTGGGGTCAGCTATCTTCTGCTTAAATATTGGGGCCAAATCCATGTATTTAAGTTTTTTGTCTTGGATTTTAGACTTTTCCATATAAGACATTAGCTTGAATGGAATTTGAAACCTTTTAGCTTTTTCTATGAAGGCGGGGTTTTCGTCGTCTTCTATTAGGTAGTAAATACATTCTATTCTTTTTCTGATTTTCAGAAGCGCGGCTTCGCTAATTGGTTTGTTCGTAATGATATTAATGGGTTTGTCGGTAGTTGAAAACTGCTCAACCAAATTACGTTCGTTAAAGTGGTAATCCATTCTAATGCTCATAGGGTAAAAGTCTATATCAGCAATAGTTTCGGGAATCACTTCAACTTGTTTGTTAACGAACAAAGACCCAACAAAGACAGTTTCATAATCAAACTTGTAGTCTATCCCAAGCAGGGAAAGAATACCTCCAGCTATCTTTTCAGAGGTGATGCTGTTTATGGATTTTTTGATTTCTGTAGAAGAGTAGGAAGGCTTGTGGCATCGTTCTGGGAAATCAGTTTGAGGCTCAAACAGAATTTGTTTTGACCGGTCTCCCCAATACGGTTCCAAGCATTCTCGATGACTCATAGAGTACAAAGCTACCAAGTTTATGTCATGCACTACTGCGACATCAGTGGCGAAACTGGTTTCTCCAAAATGAAGCAAAGAGTTCTTCAAGATATAAGATAATTGGCCTGCGTCTATTTTTTCTTCTATTTGGAAAAGATTATCTAAGGATTTAACTGGGGAGGGGTTGAGGTTTAATATCTTTATGTCGTTCTGCTTGAGATAGGGGTTAATTAGCTCAATGACGTCTTCCCAATATTCGTACTGCATGGACTGTATGCCCTGTTCGACATACTGAGTTATATATTTGCCCGAAACTGGAACTGGGTAAAACTTCTCGTAAAGCTCTGGCTTACCTATTTTGACGCCCGTCTCTAGGCTATACTTTTCTATTAAATGCATTTATCTTATTGGGAAGTTTTTAAGGCACTTGAGGTCATGGGTGATTACGTCTTCACCATTATGTGTATAATTGATGTTCTTCTGAGTGGTGAAGTAGGGGAAGAAAGCTATGTTAAAGTATCCTTCTTCTTCGCCCCTTCCCTCTAGGTAAAATGGGGTTTCCATTATTTTGTTAAACTCTATAACTTTGTGCAAGTTCTCATTGGCCTCCAATATGGTAAAATATTCTTTGTTTGTTATATAATAAATGTTGTAAGATGGGTAAGTCTTTTTCAGGCTTTCAAGGAGGCTTGTGCTGTAAAGAACGTCTCTCTCATTTCCCGGAAGCACGAAAGCTATCCTTTTTCCTTTGTCGTCGTCGTCCAGATGCTCTTCTATGTCGTAAGAGTTATCTATGTTGCCGGATAACTCCCTTCGAGCAACCTCTCTAAAGTAGTTTTCGATGTCTACTCTTTGAGACCCTTTCGAAAGTTCCCCCATCCAATAAGTATGACCTTCATAGGTTTTGTCGACGTCTCTCTTAAGAATTAGCTTATATAGTTGTTTAATCCATTCGGCGTCATCTTCTATGGGTTGGACGAAAGCGTCTGGATCTTTTTTGTCGACCTCGGCCTCAATAAAATCAAAATCATGAAGAGGCTGTGAGTCTATGAAATTCTCAATGAAACCGCCAACAACGGAATTGGAGAACTTCGATAAAGTCCATTTTCTGGCTTGTTCACCCCAAAAAGCTCTAGCCTCTTCGGGCATATTAAGAACTTCTATCAATCTATCACAAATTGAATCGGGCGAGGTTGAGGCTTTCTTAAATTGAGTTCCATGCTCTCTATACTCAGACCAATCTAAGGGAAGCGAATAGGCTCCATGTTCGCAGCACTCCTCTCCGCAGCTATAATTAGTGACTAGGGTGATTAGTTCAGTCATTTTAGCCTCTTGTATTGGTATCTCCTGACCGCCGCTAGTGAAAGGGTGGCAGTAGACATCCATTAAATTATATACTTCATTAAGCTGTACTTCGGTTACGCCTTGGTTTACGCCAGTGGTGCTAAATCCACCAGCTTCCCCACAGTAGACGCAGCCTATCTCTTGGCCATGAAACGGCATTACTTTATAGTCGCCGCATTTTTTGCAAACGTAAGTAGTGAGTATTTCTTTTTCGTCTATTTCGTATTCTGCAATTAACTTAGGTATCCCCCATCCTTCGGAATAGTTGGTGTGTAGGAGAAGCGCGGTTTTACGTTCGGGAACCTTTTCTCTAAATTTTTTGTATCCTTCGAGAAGATTAGGAACCGACTTTCTGAGTTGGTTTCTAAACACAAAACCAGTTAGGAAAGTGTCGCTGTCGATACCATGTTTAGCTCTTAGTATAGATTTTTCGTTATTATCTAGTTTCTTAAAGAACGTCTCGTCAACTATCCCATGGACGGTTTTCGCGTGATCGTATCCAAGCCTATGAAGTTCTTTCTCGGCGAAGCTGCTCCAAACCCAATAATTTTCTATGTCTTTTGCGTTTTTAATTGCGGCTTCGAAAATGGGAAGCGAGTCTAAAGTAACCCAAATAGCAGAAGGAATCTTTTTGAACCACGTTGACCTAATGGAAAAGTCAACACCCCAAAAGTCTTGCGCCCCAATATAGATGTCTGGTTTTTCTCTTTTGACTACTTCGTTTATATATTCGCTGCCATACGAAACATCCCGTACCCTTTTCTGGTCCGTAGAAGAGTTGATTTCGTTAAGTTTAGATTGGTCGCTTGTAATCGCCCCAATGGTTTTCCAAGGCGTTCTAACAAAGTCTTCCGAATCTGGATTGTCGACAATGCCACAGGCAAGGTTAACGAGCTCATACTTGCCTGTCTTATACAAATAAGTGAGAAGGGCCTTGGCATTTCTGCCAAAGCCCGTCTTGGCAAGCGCCATATCGGTATGAAATAATATTTTTTTCTTTTTTACCATGGTTCTACTTCAATAGACCCGTCTCCTTTAGAAGGGGAGGCGCTATCAATGTCGGCGAACTCGTCTCCTGACGATGGCTCTGCAGGCTTGGCCTTCTTAGAGTTGTTAATCCACTCTTTTTGCTTCTTCGAGTATTTCTCAAGCCTAGAGCTGTTGAAATCCGCAAGGCCCGCTACTAAATAAGATAATAGAGCCTCTGATTCACCATAGCCTAGAGTGATTTGAAAATTGCTTTTGTTGGAGGAATCCTCTCTATCTTCTTTTTGAACTTTAAAAGAGTATCCAAGTTGGCCTCCGGACTTAACCCAAGTCCCACCTTCGTTTGACATTTTAAACCAAGGCTCGAACTTGATTCGAGTAATCTGGTTTTTGCTCGCATGATACCATGCTTTACCTTCGCAAACATCAATGTTCTTTTTGATGCAAGCAAGGATTTGCCCTATTTCATTCTCACTAAGTTTAACGCTGACCTTTTTAGAGGGGTCTTTGCCAGCAAAGGAGCCTTGGTGAGTTTGCGCATTCCAGCTTGACTGCTTAACGAGCTCGGCCATGAATGAATTGTCAAGTTTGCTGTATTTGAAACTGCAAAGATGACCCGTTGATTTTGAGTTCGGCTTAAAAAAAGCTAATGAATCGCTCATAAGAAAAAGAGTATAAATTCTACTTTCAGTCCTGTCAACTACTTTTTTACCCTTCCGTAAATATCTTCTAGACGAACAATATCGTCTTCTTCGAGGTAGTCTCCTAATTGAATCTCAATGATTTGCGTAGTCTTATCAGTTGGGTTTGATAGTCGGTGCCTTTGTTCTTTTTTTATGTCGATTGACTTGCCGACAGAGAGAAGAGTCTCCTCACCATCAATAAGAACAGACGCTAGTCCCTCAACGCATATCCAATGTTCGTCTCTATGGAAGTGATATTGTAGCGACAATGACTGCTTGGGGTTAACAGTTATCCTCTTTATTTTGAATGACTTACGTATGAATTCGTATATCTTCTCTACAGGCGTAGTCTTATCAGTTTCAGAAAGGTCAACACCTTTTCTCCGCGTGGGCTGTAGGCCAAATTCGCTTTCTCCGACGCCTTCATCCAAGACAGTGAACGAACCCCAAGGTCTTTCTTCAGTAATTTTAGACACAAAAATAAATTCTGGACCGGCCATCCATGAAGAACCTTTTGTTAATCTTGGTGGCTTTAGGTCTCCTTTTTACGTTTTCACCATTTGTTACCCATTCTAGATTGCAGGGACGCCAGTCAGCTTTATGTTCCCTACATTCAAAAAAACTAAAAGCATCTAAGATCTCTTTACATGTTGCGCTGTTGTCTTTGTTCAAGTGGTCTACATAGCGTGTTTTTGATGGGGCGCTGTTGAGAACAAAACATCTTGCAACTAAAACATGCATATCAACAGCTATGCTGACTGTCTCGCCAATGCTAACGCGAGGATATTCGTGAGCCGTATCGTGAATCCCAACGACAAAATCGTTCTTTTTGAGAACAGGCATGGAAGGCATTTTAGGATGGCCTTCTTTATACATCCAATACTTATTAGAGGGTAAATTTTTAATGTTGCCCACTATTCTTATACTATTTAAATATTGTTGGTTTGGGTTATCTACTTCTGGCATCGAGTAGATAGTAGTCAAATCTACTCTATCTACGACTTCGCCAAGCGTATCTTTTACCTTGAAGGAGTCGCCGAAAAGTTCTTTTTGAAAAAGATTCAATCGTATGGATTCTCGTTGTCTGCTCGAAGCTTAGCCTCGGGCGCATGGAACTCCGGCTTAGTTCCATCGTTGTCGTAGTTGTCCAACGATTCTCCGGCTTCTATTTCTTCGTTAATTCGGCCAAGGCCTTCTTGTACTCTGTCGAGCATGTCTTGGTAATGCTGCCTTGTCCAGCCATCGTTATAGGGACTGGAAGCTTCTAATTTCCACTTTTGGACTAGACCCAGCAGGTCTTCCAATGACGCTTTATTTATCATCCTACTTACGATTATACTCTCGCAGGAACAGGGGCCGCTAATAATAATCTATACTATTTCTTCAATTTCAACTCCATCCTTCAAGTCAGAAAGCTTTGTAAACACCTTATTATTCTGAACAGCTATAATGTCAGCAAATACCGCATCATCTACGGTCGTTCCTTTAACTACAATTATGCTGTCTTTTTGAGGGTATACCCCATTGTTGTCGTTTTTGCATTTGTTAAGTTTCTCGTTGAACACCATCACTTTCGTTATGCCGGTCTCGTCGCCCACCTCTAGGCGCAGGTAGTCGGAGCCTTTTCTTGATTTGCCTTTGTAGGGCTTGTCGTTTACATAACAAACAAATATAACTGAGACTCTTTCTGGTAGTTCGGAAATTTGTCTGATTGTTCTAAGGTCTGCCCGCTTCTCTGAAAAGATGTCAATTAGTGATCTATTGTGAGTGTATCCTAAAAGACTTTTCTCATACCACCAGTTAGCAAAACTTTCAGATTTTTTGTTTTGCGAGTAAATGGCTTTGTATGCTTTAGAATGTTTTTTAATTGTATTCATTCTAGACTCTTTGATAACGGGTTTCCCCTTATCGTCTTGAAAGGAAGAAAGCTTCACCACCACGTTCACCAAATCGTAGTGAAGGCTTTCTCCTAGTTTCATAGCATAGATTTTTTCTCTATCTTTTAACAGGTTCCAAAGCTGCGCCTCATACACTATTTTACTTCTAGAGACTTTAAACCCTTCCAAAGCTCCAGCTTGGATTAAAGCGCATAATATACCTATGCCCAAACCAGACTCTTTGGCTCCTTGAAATATTTCAAATTTATTAGAGTAAGCATTCTTAAAATTAGAAAGCTTCTCTATTGACTTATCGGATATTCCTTTAATGGAAAGCAAACCGAATCTAATGTTATTCCCCTCAATACTAAAGTCCATTTCCGACTTAACGATATGAGGGGGGAGCAGCTTCATTCCGAAATTGGAGAGCTCCTTCTCGATCCTTGAGATTTCATTAATAGGGTCTGGCTCATATCTAGTCATCTTCAGAAGAGACAGAAAAAACTCTTTGGGGTGGTTAAACTTCAGAAAGATAGTCGCTGCCGACAGGGCGGCGTAAGCTATCGAGTGGGACTTGTTGAAAGAGTAGTTGGCAGAGTCCTCTAAAACACTCCAAAGGACATCCCCAACGTCATCGGCCCCTTTGTATCCCATCCATTCGCTACTAAGTCTGTTCTCCTTAACTTTTTCTCTGATCTTTTTCTTCCATTGCCTAACCTCTTTAATCTTTTTCTTACCAACGATACGACGGAGGATTTCCGCTTCATCTAAAGTGAATCCCACTTTGTTGGCCATTTTCATCATCTGCTCTTGATATAAACAGACGCCTCCTGTCGAAGATAGGATGTCTTCGAAAAAAGGATGTATAACGTCGTAGGTGCCTGTGTTGGTGTAGTTAGCGTACTGATCAACGTAAGCTAATGCTCCGGGCCTTGCAAGAGCCAATACAGCGCTAAGCTCTTGCAGGTCTTTCGGTTTGACCTTTTGGCAAACTTTGAAGTTGGTGTCAGCTTCAATTTGAAAGAGTCCATGAGGGGACTTGAGGTCTTGTAAGTGCCTATATATTTCTGGGCTCTCGATGTCTATATTAGATAGCTCTATCCCAATCTGCTTGCAGGCTTCGTCAACCACAGAAACGCTTCTAAGGCCAAGGATGTCAAGTTTAACGTTAGACAGAGAAGCCCAGTTCATGTCAAACGAAGAAACCGGATTCTTATCGGAGGAAAGCTCAGTTGGGCAAGAGTCCTCTAGAAGGCCATAAGAGAGCAAGACTCCAGACGGATGTACTCCTTTGTTCTTAATTAAGTCCCTAAGTTTTAGCGCTATCTTATAGGCTTTAGGGTTTGTGTCGCACCATTCTTTAAATTCATCAACTTCTTCATAAGCGTCCTCAATGTCGCTGACCTTACCAAACACTTTGGGGATCATACTGCTGACCATGTTCATCTCGGTCTCGTTCTTGTCGTATACGACCTTCCCGCACTCTTTCATTAAGAGTTTTCCGCTTAAAGTGTTGAGGGTCAATATCTTAGCTGTCCTTCCTTTGAACTTGCTTTCTAAAAACTCTAATACAGCTGACCTTTTATAATAGCAGATATCTAAATCTACATCACACATTAACGAACCATCTAAATATGTAATACCGTCAACTACTTTCTTCTTCGCTCTTATTTTCGAAATGAACCTTTCAAAGAAAAGCTCATGTCTTATTGGGTCTATTCCTGTGACGCCAATCAAAAATAGAATTAAGCTACCCGCAGCAGAGCCTCTGCCAAGACCTATGGGAATATCGCTCTCTTTGCAAAAGTTGATCACGTCCCAAACTAAAAGCACATAATCTACAAAGCCTAAATCAAAAATAATTTCCAATTCGTGCTTGGCTCTCTTAGTATACTTTTCGGCATCCTTCGGGTCTATTTTGCCCTCTTTTATCTTTTGCTCAAAACCAGCGTAAGACAAACACCTCAAAAAGAAATGGTTATCCTTGTCTTTACTGACTTTGAACTTCTTCCTATATTTATCTTCGATTGAAAAGTCAGGTAACCTAACTCCATGAACGTCTAAAGATAAATCAGAAAAGCTAGAAGTAAACGATTTCATCCTGAGTTTGTTTGCCCTTTCTGCCCTTTAGCGGCCTGCTTCATCTTAGACATCCTACAGGAGTCGATGGTTTTTTCGTCTTCAAACCAATAATCAGCCGCCTCAAGGGACTGATGTCCCTTATCGGTTTTAACGTAGGACCACCTTTCTCCATCGTCATTAGAGGCATCTGGCTTCCAAGAAGTGTCGGGCTGAGTTTTTCCAGATTCTCTCTTCTCGATCCAGATGTCAGAACCCACAAAAGAAGTGAAGTGAATTTCGCGAAATGGGCAAATCATGAGCGGTCTTTGTTTAAAAAACCAAAAATTATATTTGGCTTGGCTTATTGGCAGTCCTGAATACTCATCCTGACTGTAGTTCCTCCTCTCGAACTTGTGTCCAGACCAGCGCATATTGTCTTCAGATTTAATTATGTCACAGACATCTCTGACGCAAAAAAATACAAACGTGCTAGGAACATCAACGAGATGGAGGATATGGGACATAGTCGGAGCCTGAACAACAACTCCTCTGTTAGCTTTAAGGGTATTTATAAAGTGACTCTCCAGATAAAAATCAAACTCCAGCTCATCTACATATCTGCGCTCGAGCTTCTGGGTAAGAAATTGAGAAGCCAAATTGGTTCCAGATCTTTGGGGGCCAGAAACGACAATCCTCTCAAAGGACCTAAGGAAGTCAAAGTCAATCTGAGTGTGGGATGATATAGCTTGTATCATATTTCAATCTGCCACTTCAGGATGTTCCATATCTTCAAGTTAAGCTCTAAGTCCACTAGGGCATCATGCAACCTTTGATAGTCATGCTCTATTTTGTTTTCTTTACCTAAGGCCGTCAGGCTAGCTTTAAGCCCTTTTTTTCTCGTATGGTATATCTTGTATTGGTAGGCTAAGAGGTCTTCGTCAGAGGAGTAAGGGAGGCCAAGCTTTATGCCTTTAGCTACTGAAAAGGTATCAATTATTTTTCTCGGTATCTTTCGATACAAGTCTACCTTGTTGAACTCTTTGTATAAAATCCTAAAAAGGTAAACATCAAAACCAAGGAGGTTGTGCCCGACAATGTAATCACAAGAGGAAAGCCACTTTTCGACCTCTTCAAACGCAGACTTAGGGGAAACTCCTTTCTCTTCAAGTTTTTTGGGGTTGAATCTGGTAATGTCTGCCGCCTCTTTTGATATTTTAATATCTGTGTCCCATTTTATATAAATGTCTCTAGAGTCAACAATTTTGTCGCCATTGACTTTGAGCATGGCTATTTGCCAAGGAACATTGTTGCACCTGTTTAAGCAAAGGTTCATTGTCTCGCAGTCAATAAAAACGAGCTCCTTGCTTTTGTCGTATCTTAGAAGATGTTCGTCCAATTAAATTGCCTCCTGCCAGCTTTCAAAACAAAACTCCTCAGAACACATGTGATCCAAATTTGGTTTGTTTAAAGTAGTCCTCTTGTTAATGCATTTAAAAGTTAAATAACTAATAAAATCTAATCTTTTGTGATAAAAAATACTTTTAACCTTCTCAATTTCATGAGAGTTTTTACAATAAGACTCAACTTTATCAGTTAGAATCTCATCAAAAGGCAGCTCGTTGTCTTCAACAAAAAACTTAGGCTCGCAAAATGAAAAGTCTGGCACAAAAGACCCACCGTTTAAAAAGTTACTAAAAAGAAATGAGTCGTAGAAGGGAATACAGATCATTAAGTCCCTATTATTCCAGTGCTCTTTAAGTTTCGAAATATCTACTCTGGGCTCGTAGTAAAACCCCTTTTGGGAAGCTTCGCCGAAAATTTTAACTAAGGCTTTATAGCCTTTTGTGTTCTTGCAAAGGATAACGATTTTACTGTTAGAAGATCGCGACTCCTCATCTTTTTTAAGCATATCAGAGCAAAGAGTAACCCTTAACCCAAAAATCAGTTTCAAGCCAATTTCTTTAGAGTTCATATAAGCCTCGAGAAACCCGCTCATTGAGTCGTCGACTAGGCAGACTTCTTCGAGGCCAGCCTTTTTGCTCATCAAGAGAATTGAATCCTCGGCTTTGTCAGAATCCTCCAGTATAGAAAGATTTAGAATGCTCCTGCCTATGGAGTAGTGGCTTTTAAAAAGGGGCGTCATTCTAAAAACTGAACGGGTCTTTAAACGCGGGCTCTTCCTTATTCGCTATCCCGGAAAATGGATCGGTGCTGTCCGTCGTGGATCTTGGTTCTCTTTGAATGAAGTGTCTAGGGCAACCGTTATACCTTCCTGCCTCTACTTTTTGGCCGTCCTTTACATCGAAGTCTTTTTTTAAGCTTTTAGATATTACTTCCCCATCCTCGCCAATAAGAGAATAATAGTCATAAGGTTCAAGATAGGGGCACTTCCAAGAACCAATCTTGCACATCCATTTATCTTCATCATAATCAGCCGCAAATCTTGACACAGCTACTTTTTCTGTATAATTATTGATTATCGAAAAACAATGCTCTAGGTAATATTCAAAACCTTCTAAATCCTCGTCTGAAAACTCAACCGTCTGAGTTGGGCTCCTTGGGAACCTCAAAAACAAAAACTCTACAATAGGCTTGTAATCTGGCCACTCTCTCTTAGCTGCCAATGAATAAGCCATCCCCTGCATGCTTGAGGAAAGTTCTTTTTTGGAAAATTTATTTTTACTGCTTTTGTAGTCTATGATCTTTACTGTTTTAGTCTTATCGTAGACGGCTGGTTTGTCTATGAAGCCTCTTATTTTATATTTTGGGGAAGAGTTCTCTATCAAAAACTCATATTCTGGCTTGTCTATTCTCCCTCCTTTGCACATGTAGTCGTGGGAAAGGCCAAGGACTATCATCTTATCCATGAGGTCGTAATTGACTTGACTGTCCATGGGAAGATCGTGCTTGATCCTGTCACGTTTCAGCTTCTTCAAAACGAGCCTAGCTACCGAAGGGGAGCAAGCTATGCTGCCTCCTAAGACTATCGCATCATAATGTGATCTATGCTTATCGGCAAGCAGAATCTCAAAAATCAAATGGCAAATAGTGCCTCGTAGAGCGCCTTCATTTTGTCTTTGAGGGAGCTTTAGGTGGTAGTTGCACCAGTAAGACCAAGTACACGTTTCTAGAGTTTTAATTCTAGAGGCGGATAATATTCTCTCTCTTTCTTCCTTCATTTCCAATCTGGCCCGTTCATCCAGCAAACTAAAGAGTATCTTTTGCCTTTTGTTATTGGATAGACCTTGTGCTGTAATATCGAAGGGAACAATATAGCGTTGCCTTGATCTTTCGGGCAAGTTACGTCTTTTCCTCCACAGTTAATAGCTAAATCTCCGCCTTCAAACGTTGTGGGGTCAGAAAGGAGGACGCAGATGCTGATCTTTCTGCCCATTTTTTCCCCACTGATGTCCATATGATAATCGTAATGAGAGCCTTCCTCCTCATACTCTGTAAACTGTATGGGCTCAAAAAAACCATCAAGATCCAAGTTCCAAACCTCGTTAGCCTCAAGGCAAAGTCGTTTCAGGGCGTCGAATATCCATAGACTGTCGGTAGCAGGGGGAATCCATCTAATGGTGCTTTTTCTGAATAAAGGATCTTTAGCGAAAGTTGTGCCCTCCTCCTGAGGAAACTTCCTGCATAAAGAAATAATATCAGAGCACTGATCAGCGGAAAACTCAGAATTAAACCAATAGTAGTCAAGCAGATTGCCTGTCTTCCTCTTTGCGAAGGATTCTAAGGCCATATGTTCCTCGTTGCCCAACGGTTCCCCCGCGGGAAGGTCAACGTCGATTATGGGTTGTCCTTTCATAAGTTCTTAAAAAACAACTCTATTTCAGAGTGAGGCATTTCACCAAAATCATTATATTTTTCCAAAGTGCAGACCTTAACTTGGCTTGGGTCAAAGTATTTTAGAAGCTTCTTCTTTAGTTTTTGTGAAGCAGCGTTTCCAGCGCCCGAAGAGTTCGCGTCATTGTTAAAGCAAATATATATTTTTGTAGGGTCAACCTTAAGCAAAGTGTTCAAGCATGGAACGCTAAGATCCAGCCCAAAAGAAACTAATGAGTTCTTAATTCCGCAGTCCCACAAGGCTAGCATATCGCCGATGCTCTCGACGACAGCTACGGTTTTACTCTCAACAATCGCTTCGTAGTTCAGTTGAAGAGGATACCTCCAACTGGATTTATCGCCTATGTGTTTCCATTTTGGTCTCGACTTGTTTTCTTTATTATTAAGTAAGTCCCTGCCTGAAAAGCCAACTATTTGACCTTTATAGTTTTTTATTGGAAAAACATATCTATCTTTCATCTTTCCAGCCGCAACCACACCTCCGCCAAACTGTTTAACGGTCTCCTCTGAAACGCCCCTGTTAATCCAATAGGTGTGATCTTTTATTAACGCTGACAAGTGGTCTTCTGGGAAAACCCTTTGCTCTCTTATTTTGGATTTACTGGCGGACTGCGGCTTGCTTAAATCGATCTTTCCGCTAAGCCAGCTTCTTGCTTCACTTACGTCTTTTAGGTTAAGCGTTATTTTGACTAAGTCTTCGAGTGGGCCAGAAATAGACTCCTTAAAATCAGTAAAAAAACCCGTATCCTTCTTTACCCTTAAAACGGTCTCGTTGTCGCCATCTCTGTAAATGGCGCTCATCCTGAACTCCTTGCCCAAGTCTTTAATGTTGGTGTACCCAATATGCTCAAGTATTTCTCTTATATCTTGGCTCATAGTAGTTCTCCGTCTGCTTCGCTAGAGTCGTCTAGGTCGTGTATCTCCCTCGCGGCCTCGACGACACTCCTTAAGGAACCTTGCTCTTTTATGTCGAAGTTATCAACTTCAAAATTCAAATAGTTGTTAGCGTATTTTTCTGAGCCATCTTCGGTTGTCCTTTTAATTAAGTCGTGATGCCCTGCTGCGTCCTTGCCTTG
>Ga0315318_10000339_pt1 | contig 18885 bp, 28 predicted proteins | sample M1200m3416metaG_FD_203703 | JGI IMG/M metagenome (GOLD analysis project Ga0315318, IMG submission 203703) | Ammonia-oxidizing marine archaeal communities from Monterey Bay, California, United States - M1 200m 3416 | ecosystem: Environmental > Aquatic > Marine > Coastal | place: USA: California... | reverse complement strand
TATGTTTGCAAGATGGACAAATGATTTATTTAAATCTACTCCACATAGAGTAGTGAATGTGGCAATGGATAGACCACGATACTCAATGCCCTATTTTGTAGATCCTGGTCGAGATGTTATGATCGAAAATCTTATGGGTACACCAGCAAAGTATCCACCAATCTCTGCGTATGAATATTTGAAGTGGAGATTATCTCAATCTTACGTTGATAGTGAATATATAGAAGATGAGGAAGTAAAAAAAGATGGTAAACAATATTTACCAGAACAACAAAAATATAGTAAAGGATAGAAATGAAAAAACTTATTGAAAAATTGAAGAGTTTGTTTAAGTCTAAAGAAGAAGTGCCTGAGACAAAACCAAAAGTAAAAGGAAAAGCTGTAGGAAAAAAAGTAAAAGGATTGAAACCTAAAAAGAAAAAAAAGTAATCTTATTTCACCTCTTCACGGAGGTGAATTAGTTGATGTTCAAAAAGTTTTTCTAAATCAGTAAAAATTATATCACATTCGAAACAGGAAACCCATCCCTCTTCTTCCCAAAAATCTTTATCGTAATATCCAGCCAACTCTAAGTCTACCAATTTCTTTTTATTTATATAAAATAAACACTTGACATTTCCACTATGTCGTGTTATAATATAAGTATTAGTAAAATCAGTAATTCCTCGATAGCTCAGTTGGTAGAGCAAATGACTGTTAATCATTGGGTCGCTGGTTCGAGTCCGGCTCGGGGAGCCATGGCCTCATCGTTCAGTCAGGTCTAGGACTCAGGATTGTCAATCCTGCAACATGGGTTCAAATCCCATTGAGGCCGCCAGAAATAATTATAGGAAAGTATGATATACGATAGATTTAATTTAGAAGAAGAAATTCAGAATGTATGGCAGACAAAAGATGATTTGAATGCTGTAACAGAAAGAGTTATGGAGGACACGGTGTTTATGTCAAGAGATCAGATTTCAAATGTTTTGATTGGGATAAGCGAATTACACGAAACAAGAATGTGGAAGCTATGGCAAGTTTTTGAAACAATGGTTCGCCAAAAAAATAGTTTTTTAACCGAAGAAGTTACTATGGCTGATGCATTAGATAAAATAGTAGATGATGCTGGAAAGGAAGATGAAAATGAAAGCAATACTAGAATTTAATTTACCGGAAGATAAGGAAGAATTTGAAACCGCAACTAAAGCAATGGATTGGGCACTTCTTGTTTTGCACATAGACCAATTTATTCGAAACAAGATTAAATATGAACAAGACAGAGAAGAAGTATTACAACTTGTTCGAAATGAACTAAATTTTCAGATGGAAGAAAAAGGACTCACATTTCCATCGTGAATGATAAATACTTGAAAAAAGAAAGGTAAAATGAAAGCAGTAGTATTTAGTACAACAAAATGTGTTTGGTGTGATAGGGTAACAACCATGTTAAAAGATGCATCAATAGAAGTAGACAAAGTTGATATTACAGAAAGCCAAGATAATTTTAAACGAATGAAAGCCCACGCAGGAAAAAATATAAACACGGTTCCTCAAGTGGTTATCGATGATGAATTTGTTGGTGGTTATACAGAAGTAGAACGATTTATAAACCACTTATGACCGCATTTATTGTCTATGGAGTACTAGAAGCATGGTTATGGAAGAATCTGATTTGGATTTGTTTGGCTCATGCCACTATAACTCATTGGGGGCAACCTCACGGATTTCAGTAATAGTAATTTTTTTACTAATTACATCATGTGCTTATCATACGGAAATACGGTGTCCGTCTGGTTTAACTATGAAACAAGTTGATGAAAAATGTAACTTCATTCAACATGGGAGTACAAGTAAATGGGTACTAAAAAAGAAGAAATAAAAGAATATGATGTGTGTGTATCGTGTGGGAAAACAACTTCACACAAGAAAACAGATAATGTTGTATATCGTTCTGGATACATAGAAGGAGCAGGACAATTATGTTTTATATGTTCACAAACAAAGGAAAAATATGTGGATAATCAAATATTGTAGTTCTTGAAACTACAAACCACAAGCAGAAAGTCTTTCTGTTGATATGAATAATGCAGGACTTACCACTACCTATGAAGAAGGTGAAACAGGTCAATTTGAATTGTTCAAGGATAATGCCTCGTACATGAAAGAAGATACGCGGGATGGTATACCTAAATTTTTTACTCTTGAAGATGTAGAAAAAAGATTAGGTGGGCTAGGGGAATACTAAAAATGTTAAAAGAAAATCAAAGTATGGATACTTCAGCACCCATAGATATCTCTAATCAAACTACCGGAGAACGTAACGATCTTACGGATAAAGGTATCAATGATAAAAAATGGACAGCTAATCAAGATAAAAGCATTAGATCAGGACGTACTTTAAAACAATCAACTGAAATCTCAACAATGCTATGGGAAGCAATTGCAAAAGGGAATGAGAAATTTATATTACCTATAGCATCTGTGTGTGGAGCAGATTGTGTTTTTTGTTTTAATAAATACAATCCTATGGATATGGATCTTGCGAGTGGCTTCAGAGATTTAGATGATATACAACAAGCCATTGAGTTATTAGGTGGAGATATACCAATACATTTAGGGGGCGAATCAAATGGAGTAGTAAGACAAGAAGGTGAGCCTTTATTACATCCTAAAATATTTGAAATTATGGGGATGATCCGGAAAAAGCATCCTCATACTCTTGTTCATATTATGACAAATGCAACGCAATTGACAGAAAAATTTATACTGAAGTTGCTACCGTTTTCACCAATAACATTTCAAATATCATATCATTCAAATAGTCAACATAACTGGTGTAAAATATTAGGGATCAGGGCAAAGAAATTTCTAATTGCTCAAAATTCTTTTCCTCTTCTCCAGAAATATGGTATTCATTGTAAAACAACTATTGTAGCGATGCCGAATTTGGTAGGATTCGATGATATTGAAGGTACTATCAGCTATCTACGACAATTCACAGATATAATAAACATCTATTCACCACACTATACTGATGCCGCCAAAGATCAGCCAGACCCTGAAGACTTTAAACATAGAATGTCTTATGATCCTATAGCAATGAGTGAGTTCCTTAAAAAGATGAGAGTAAAATATAATTCTAATATAGATTGGCCATTAGATCCTTTGAAACCTATAAATTTGGGTGGATATCATAGTAACTTCATGCCGGCAAACATCATGAATAATTTGATGCATAGAGGATGGAAACACCCTCTTTGGTTATTCTCAGAAGCCGCGTGGATACGTGGTGCAGGTAAAGTTGTTGAAGACGCCGCCCCATATTTCCCAAATGAACATAGCACCTTATGTGTAAAAAATACATCGTATGGAGGAAGTATTACTACTGCAGGATTATTAATGGTGGATGATTATGACAAGGCTATTGAAAAGGCTTTTAATGAAGATTTTGATTTAAGACACAAAATAGATTGTTTTGTTTTACCAGCTTTGCCATTTAATAGGTTTGGACAAGATTTGGTGGGTAAGAATTATTCTTTCTTGCAAGATAAATATGGTATTAATGTTTCATGTGCACTGCAGTACCCAGACGGAGATTTTACTGGTGAAACTACTTCCACACACGACCAATGGCGGCCAATGAAAGCACCGCCCCACAAGGGAAATGTAGATCCCACAACTACCGAATATGAAACCGGTGATACACCAATGGCGACCAGAAAAATAGCATAAAAAAATAATGTTAAATTTGAAATCATTCATTGTGAATGGTGAATTGATCATTGATAAACCTCATTGGTATCAATTAAAAAATTCTCACGATATACAAGAATTAAAAGATGCAATCTCGGATGCTATTGAGGGGTTAGATTTACCTCTTGTTGATATTACTGAAGAAGAAGCTAAACAAGACTTTTATGAGTTAGCAAAGTTTGATGCAAGAACTTTATTGAATAAAAATAGCCTTTATTCTAAAGCAGATTACAAATATGATTTGTCACATTGGTATATAAAAAATAGTAATGTGGGAAGAAAAGCATCTAATTACTTTCATCAATTCGCAAGATGGAAAGTACAGCACGCCAGACATACAAGCCCCTATCGTTCTTGGACGATTAAAAAATTCCATCAAACATTTTTGAATCCTCTATGGACATTAGATATGCCAGAGGTAAATAATAAACAAATGAGATTAGCCATTCAAATGAGAATGTATATGGCCGCTCAATACCCACCGGCAGTAGCAAAATCACTTTACAATTTATTTGAAGCAAAAGATGTTTTAGATTTTTCTATGGGATGGGGAGATCGACTCGCAGGATTCCATGCTTCTAATGCAGAAAGTTATACAGGTATTGATCCTAACCAAGAGGTGTTTGATAATTATCCACGACAGAATGAACTTTATGAGACTTACAAGAAAACAGAATTTATAAAAGCTCCGGCAGAAGATGTAGATCTTAGCAAGAGAAAATTTGATATGGTTTATACTTCTCCACCATATTTTCATGTAGAAAGATATGCAGATGATGAAACTCAATCTTGGAAACGATATGGAAAAGATATTGATGATTGGTTAGGAAATTTCTTGTTTCCAACTTTAGAAAAATGTTGGAGTTCTTTAAAAGATGGTGGAACAATGATTATCAATATTGCTGATGTGTATGCAAACGATAAAGGAAATAATAAAACTTATGTAAAGATTTGTGATCCCATGAATGATTTTATACAATCACTTCCACAATCTAAATATACTGGATGTATCGGATTAAAATTAAATCGTAGACCGGGCAGTAATAACGATAAACCAGAATCAAAAGGGAAACAGATTATTGAACCAATGTGGGTATGGAAAAAAGGAGATGCTAGATCATTGGATCAAATAATAGATGATACTTCCCCCCTCAATAAATTTTTTGTATAGGGGCTGTAGCTCATTTGGTAGAGCGCTTCCCTTGCACGGAAGAGGTAGCAAGTTCGATTCTTGTCAGCTCCACCAAATAAATGCATTTATTTGCATTTATTTGCATTAAACACTTGACATTTACCCCAAAATCATGGTATAATATAACTAGAGAATAAGAAAAGATTAAGGGGAGGCTGAGCACGTGGCGAGCCCAACTGACTGTAAATCAGCCGTCTGAGACTGTGAAGGTTCGACTCCTTCTCTCCCCACCAGATAAATGTTGATGGTAGCTCAAATGGTAGAGCATTTGATTGTGATTCAAAAGGTTGAGGGTTCAAGTCCCTTCCATCGACCCAATGAATAAATTCTAATGAAAATAAAATCAAAAAAACAATTTTGGTGGAGATTGAATCACCTCAAACGAAATGGTGGTGAGATAACTGTAACAGATAGAACACCAGAAATGGATGTAAAAGATTTTAATCGAATTGAACTACTGGTCAACAAACGTGTTCGCTGGGAAATAGGTTCAAAAGGTATGGAAATTTGGAATGCCTGTGGATATAAGGACATTCCAACATTAGCCAAGGCATACGGAATAAAATGAAAAAAGTTTGTATAAACACTTGACTTCCTGACCCAGGTATGATAAAATGGTCCTGTAACAATGAGAAAGAAACTTTTTTAGAGAATAAAAATGGAAATGAAATTAGCCAATAAAGAATCAAAGTCAATTCTAGCGAAACTTCTCGCTTCAGAGAATTTGACTGTTGAACACGGCAAATTTAATACAGCATCATTTGACACAAAGAATCGCGTTCTCCGTCTTCCAATTTGGAAAGAGATGAGCGGGAGTCTTTATGATTTATTGGTACTACACGAAGTTGGACACGCATTGTTCACTCCTGAAGAAGGACTTCACGATGCAAAAGATCACGGAAAAGGATTCAAATCTTTTCTTAATGTAGTTGAGGATGCACGAATTGAGAGGAAAATTAAAGTAAAATTTCCTGGTGGTCGAAGGTCTTTTGTCACCGGATATGATGATTTGATGAAGCGTGATTTTTTTGGTATTAAAGGAATGGATGTTGATGAATTAAATTTAATCGATAGAATTAATCTCCATTATAAGATAGGTACACATCGTACTGTTTCATTTTCTGATGAAGAAAGTGTTTTTGTTGATCGTATCGACAAAGCAAATACTTGGAAAGAAGTTGTCAAGATTTGTGAAGATCTTTATGAGTATGCAAAAGAAAATGAATCTGAAACCGATATGAGTGACCATGAATGGGAAAATCAAATGCCGGATGATGATGAAGAAGATGATGATTGGAATGAAAATTATGATCCTAGTGATTATGAAGATGATGTAAATGATGAGAATGATTTTCGTGATGATTCAAAAGAAGAACGTGGAGAAGGTGAAGAAAATAATGAAGAATCTTCCGGTTCAGAAAATTCTGATGAAGAAGGTGAAGAAGAAGGAAAAGGAAAATCTGAAGAAGGTGATGGAGAAGGTGAAAATACTGAAGGTGGCTCCAGTTCTGGTGCCGAAGGTGGAGAAGATGGAAGATTTGAGCCTGAGTCAAAAACTGATCGTAACTTCAGAAACAATGAAATTGAATTGGTATCAGAAGAAGCAAAAGATTATGTATATTTGAATCTTCCTACCAAGATCGATATGAAAAATGTTGTTGTTAATTTTTCAGATGTATATGAGGAATATCGTGAAATGTATTCAAGTACAAGTGAACCAAGATATAGTAATGAGATAACCGGTGCAGAGATGTTGGATGCAGCAACAAAATTGTTCAAAGATTTTCGTAACAAGAATAAAAAAATTGTTGAATACCTCGCAAAAGAATTTGAAATGAAGAAAGCGGCAAAAGAACATGCAAGAACAGCAACCGCCAATTCTGGAATTCTTGATTCTGAAAGGCTCTATACATACAAATATAATGAACATATTTTTAAGAAATTATCTATTACTCCAGATGGAAAAAATCATGGATTAGTGATGTTTGTCGATTGGTCTGGTTCAATGTCAAGAAATATGAAAGGGACTATTGACCAGTTGATGATTTTGGTTATGTTCTGTAAGAGAGTGAACATTCCTTTTGAAGTCTATGCCTTTAGTGATTCCTATACAAGATATAAAGATGACCTAGATTATGTCGATAGTAATGGACATATATTGTCAACTAAAACTCCAGATTACGGAGATGTGGTTATTAATCGTTTCAATCTTTTGAACTTGTTTTCTTCAAGGATGAGAGCAAAAGAACTTCATGAGGCATATATTTTTATGACAGCAACGGCAAGTTATTATTCTAACGCCTATCGTTATTATGGAGAAGGAGTATATTTCAATATTCCAGATAGAATGAATCTTGGTGGAACGCCTTTGAATTCAACTCTGTTGGTATCATTTTCAATAATGAGAGAATTTCAAAAGAAGAATCAAGTTGATGTTATTAATAGTATTTTTCTTACTGATGGTGATTCTCATTCCTCAAGTAACTATTGGACTGAGAATGGTACAAACGTTGAACATTTTGATGTAAGAAAGCAAAATGTGATTTTACGAGATCCAGTTTCTAAAAAAACAATGTTAGTTGACTCAAAACATGATTTTCGGCAAGCGTCATCTTTCACAGAAGCTTTGGTTAGATTTCAAAGAGATGTTTTTAATATTAATATTGTTAATTTTTTCTTGATTGATAGAATGAAAAAGTATGAAATGCAACATCATCTTGATAAGCAAAGAAAGTCTAGAGGTGAAACAGATTCTATTCAAGAATGGGAAGAAGTACACAATGCAATGAAAGAATGGCGTAAAAACAAATATATGATCGCCCCTGAAATGATGGGATTTAATGAACAATATTTGGTTCAAGGTGGAAAAGCTTTGGAAGTTGAAGAAACTATTCTAGAAGTTGCAGAAGATGCAACTGTAGCACAAATGGCGAAAGCCTTTAAGAAGTTTTCTTCCGGGAAACTTGAAAAAAGAAAACTTTTGTCAAGATTCATTAATATGGTAGCGGCATGAAAAAAAGTGAAAAAAGTTTGTATAAACACTTGACTTCCTGACCAATTTACTGTATAATGGTACCTGAAGATGAGGAAACGTTCTTCATCAAATAAAACATATATTATGAGAGATGTGAAAATGACATATACTGAAAAACAGTTAAAGTTTCTTTCAGCGGCAATCGTCAAATATGGCGAAGGCGCAGTATTAGCAAAGAAAACTATTACTGAAATAGCAGAAGAGAATGGGTTGAAATTCCCATTTTGGATGACTGACACACGGCGAATGGGTGCCTTTACTAAGGTTAGTAAAGATACTTATCGTCTTCCTGCATTAAATGGTGGAGAAGGTGCAACAGTCGCAGATGTGGTTCCTGCTCCGGTAGTACAACCAGATCGTCCGGTGGATACGGCTTCTGTTGAAACAAAAAAAGTAGAAAGTACTTTAGATATGAGTACATATTTTAATCCAGCAGAATTGATTCCTAAAAAAGATCCGTTGTTTGTAGCACACGGACATTTTAGTGATTTGGTTAAAGTTCTTCAGTCTAGAAAATTTTATCCAGTATTTGAAACTGGTGAATCTGGAACTGGTAAAACTTACATGACTGAACAAGCATGTGCAAAACTCAAGAGAGAATTTATTAGAGTTAACATTACTGTTGAAACTGATGAAGATGATCTTTTGGGTCACTACGCATTGATTGATGGTAATACAGTTTGGCAAGATGGCCCTGTGGTCATCGCAATGGAACGTGGTGCAGTTCTTCTCCTTGATGAGATTGACTTGGCATCCAACAAAGTGATGTGCCTACAACCTATACTTGAAGGTAAAGGTGTTTATTTGAAAAAGATAAACAGAATGGTTACACCAGCTGAAGGATTTTCAGTTGTCGCAACCGCCAATACTAAAGGAAAAGGTTCTGAAGATGGTAGATTTGTTTTTACCAATATTTTGAACGAGGCTTTCCTTGAAAGATTTCCTATCACAATGGAAGTTGGTTATCCTGCAGCACAAACCGAAAAGAAAATCGTGAACAAAGTTCTTGATTCTCTTGGAGTTCCTGATCCCGATTTCTGTGAGAAGTTAGTGAATTGGGCAAATGCCATTCGTAAAACTTTTTACGATGGTGGAATCGATGAAGTAATCGCAACTCGCCGATTGGTTCATATTTCAAACGCATTCGCAATTTTCGGTGATAGAATGAAATCAATCGAAATGTGTGTGAATCGTTTTGATGAAGATACCAAAACTTCTTTCTTGGATTTGTATTCCAAGATTGATGCCGGAGTTGATCTCGATGAAACTGAAGCTGAAGAAGCTCACAGACTTTTGGATGAAGAAGACAAATATTAATCTTAATAGGATAAATGATGAAAAAAATAAATGTTGAAACCCTAGTACCAGATACTTTCAAGTTTTTGGCTAGGGATATGGATGGTAGACTTTATGCCTTTGAAAACGAACCAAGTGTCGCAACCGATATTGCTTGTGATAATTGGGATGTTAAAGAAGGTAAATTTTTACAGATTACAAACCCAGTTTTTCTTTCAGCAGAAGGAATTACCCATACAGGAATTGATTCTGTATTAGGTGACTGGAGAGATTCTTTAACAGAGATAAACAATGAAAATGTGGCTTGAAGAGATTGCAACATTTATATTGATGATGGGTATGTTATACCTTACAGCAATATTCATGTTTAGTCTTGTATAAAACTTATATGGATAAATTAGTCAAAGATGGAATTAAGACTCTAAAAAATATGCAACTTGAGGATACAAAGTTAACAGAACTTTCTATTCACATGGAAACAACGGAAGGTCAAATACTGGAAGTGGATATAGACCTAGACTCCTTTACAGGGGAAATTTTAAAAGAATATAATCTATTTGAAAACGAAGAAGATTATAATACTTATTTGGAAACCTGGGATAAAGCTGAAGAACTTCCTGACAACATTTTATATAATTAAATTTTATGAGCCCACAAAAACGAGCACGACAAGTAAGCGCAATCGAACGCACAAAAGCATCTATTCTTGTATATGAAGAGAAGCTAAAATCTTGTGAAGATGATACTGAGAAAAAACTATTGAAGAAAAAAATAGAAAGAGCTCAGACAACAATTAAAAATACAAAAATAATATGAGTAAATTAACCTATCTATGGAGTGATGGAATGATAGATACAATAGCAAAAAAGGTTGCAGAAGAACCTATGGAAAATGTCGATGAGGGGAACTATGAATATCTGCCGAAGCGACCTCAACATATAATTGATGAAGAAAAAGTCGATGAGGAAATACTTAATCGGCATGATCGAAGACAAATGGAAATGTTCGATGATCCCTATTTGAATTGGAGTGGATTAAGATGAAAAAAACAACGATTGAAGTCCTAGAAAAAGGTGAACTTATTTTTGGTTCTCCTACTGCGGGCAAATACTTTGTACGAAGGTACGAAGATGGAGAAGAAATGGGTGGTGGTTTTTTCAAGACAAAGAAAGAAGCACAGCAACACGCAAGGGAGTATAAAAAAAACGATGAGTGATGCTGAAGAGCAATTGTCAAACGAAATTCATAATTTGTTTCCTTTGCCGGTTTATAAAGCCAATATTGGCCGAGAATTTACAAAACAAGAAAAAGATGAATTTGATGTTATCATAAGTGAAAATTTAGAGGATAGACATGAGACAGAATTCAAGAAAATATCTAAAGACAAATATTTGTTGAATGGAACACGGAAACCCCTTTTGGCCATACAATCATTTATTGAACAACATTTGAAACACTTTAGTACTAACATTTTAGGAATAAATGATGACAACGCATCGTGTAACATAACTCAAGCTTGGATAAATGAATATGAACCAGCTGCACATAACCCGGCACATGATCATATGAACAGTATTATAAGTGGAGTGTTTTACATTAATTGTTTGGAATTACCTAATAAAACAGATGGAATAAATTTTATCAATACCGGTTATAAAATGATCCAGGATATTGAGTTACCAGTAACACATCCTACGATGTTTTCCAATATTATAAAAAAAACACAAAAAGAAAAAGAACAAATACCAGTGTTTTCAGGAGATCTTGTTTTATTTCCTTCATCCACATATCATTCAGTAGATGTAAATGAAACATCAGATCAAACTAGAATATCATTAGCGTTTAATACATTCATGTTTGGGGTATTAGGCGAATATGATAATACAAGCGAATTAATTTTAAAACAAGGAAAATAAACAATTAATAACACACATATATACTAATGATATGAAAATTAATGAATTTATACAAAAGTATAGAACAGTCACAAAACTTGTGCCAGGCTTGACAAGTTCTCACACTCCTAAAGTAATTTGTAATGATGGATTTGAGATGTCTGTTCAAGCAGGACAATCTTTGTATAGTGAGCCACGAGATGTGGCAGATAGTTATGAAGAAGCTGAAGTCGGTTTCCCTTCTACAGAAGAATCATTGCTTACATCCTATGCAGAAGATGATGAAAATCTTTGTGGTACTGTTTATGGATATGTACCATGTTCAATTATTGATCAAGTGATTGAAAAACATGGTGGAATAGATGAAGAAGCAATTAAAGCGATATGAAAAGTGATTTTACAAAAACAAATTTATTTTCTTGGCCAATTTATAAAATCTGTATTGATCCAAATTCTTATGATAAAGAAAAAATAATCAATGATATAAAATACAATAAGAGTTTAAAAACTACTAGAAATGGTGCACATCAGATGATTGGCAATCATATTAGTGATATTCATCATAGTTATAATGATTTTGATAATGTAAATTTTAGAACTATAAATTATGAAAAACTTACAGATGTATATTTAGAAATATTTAATGAATTTTTTAATAAAGAAATATCTACGATAAATGAATCCAAATTTATCTTTAGAGTTGTAAATTATTCAGCAGTAACAGAGGGTCAATATTTACCTTCTCATATGCATATTCCCACTGCTGATTTTGCTACTATTCATTATTTAAATTTTAAAAATGATCATAGCTTGACTAGTTTCTATAATTCAGCAACAGGTGATTTTTTGAAACATATTCAACCAGAATTGATTGATATATTGGACAACACGGCTCCAGATAATTCTTATTTGTGGCAACAATTTATGTTTCCAGTCAAAGAAGATGATTTGCTTATATTTCCTGCGGCGTTAGCTCATGAAGTTACTGTACAGGGACCAACAAAAGAACCAAGAATAACTATATCATCGAATATTAAATTTAAGTTGGGTAAATGACTCTAAAGCCAGGTCAGAGGGACGGACTCTGTACTTGAGTGCGAGTAAGAGCTCTACCTAGATGAAGCTAAAGCGCCTATACAAAAAGACCAACGGTACGTGCCACGGGTGAGTATAGGATAGTCTAGGCTCTACCCAACTTTTTATATGTAAACTTTTTTATATGAAAGTGAATAATAATGAAAATTTCAATTGATATTAAAGAACTAAGAGAAAAGAAAATATTTGTCGGTACTCCCATGTATGGCGGTCAATGTCATGGAATGTATACTAAAGCCTCTTGTGATTTGGCAACCACCGCTACCAAATATGGAATGGATGTAAAGTTCTTCTATCTTTTTAATGAAAGTTTAATTACAAGGGCAAGAAATTATTTGGTAGATGAATTCCTGCGAAGCCCTTATACTCACCTAATGTTCATCGATTCGGACATCAATTTTAATCCTCAAGATGTATTAGCACTTGCTTCCCTTATTGGAAAAGATAAACCTATTATTGGCGGACCTTATCCCAAAAAATGTATTGCTTGGGAAAAAGTACGAAATGCAGTTGATGCAGGATTGGCAGATGAAGATCCTACTGTATTAGAAAAATTTACAGGAGATTTTGTATTTAATCCAACAGCCGGTACAACTCAAATTAAAATTGATGAACCTACTGAAGTATTAGAAGTGGGTACAGGTTTTGTTATGATCGCCCGTGAAGTCTTTGAAAAATTTAGAGAAGAGTATCCCCAATTTTCTTACAAACCAGATCATAATCGTTCAGAACATTTCGATGGCAAACGATACATTCATGCCTTCTTTGATACAGTAATCGATAATGAATTATATGCAGGAAAAGGTGCAAGTGGTTCAGATCGTTATTTGTCTGAAGATTATATGTTTTGTCAATTCGCAAGAAAGATAGGATTTACAACTTGGTTGTGCCCCTGGATGGAAGTGAACCATGTTGGTACTTATGTTTTCAATGGTACATTAAAAGATTTAGGTAAATTGGAATATGCATCACATGGAGTGGATATAGAAGAAAGACCATTGAAAGAACAACGAAAACAATCAAGAAAAGAAAGGGAAAGAAATCTAGCAAGAGAGAAAAAGAAGGGGAAGGTGAAACTCACTACGCCCACAAAATAACTTGACAAATCAACAATACATGATATAATAAGATATACAATTAATACTAATCATACAAGGAATACGATGAAGTTAACAGCAGAAACAACCGCGATACTCAAAAATTACGCAACAATAAATCAAAACATACAATTCAAAGAGGGTAATACCTTATCAACCATTTCCCCCCAAAAAAATATTCTAACAAGTGCGGAAATTAGTGAAGACATTCCTAGCACATTTGCTATCTATGATCTTAACAAATTGTTAGGTGCACTTAGTCTTTTTGAAAAGTCTCCTGAATTAAATGTTGGTGAAAATAAATTGAATATTCGTAGTAACGAATATGAACTAGATTATGTTTATGGAGATCCGGCTATGTTAGTCTTGCCTCCAGAGAAAAAACTTGATTTTCCTGAACCGGAAATCAACTTCAAAATGTCGAAGGACGCATATGATTCTTGTCTAAAAGCAGCACAAGTATTATCATTACCAGAATTAGTTGTACATGGTGATGGAAGTAAAATATTTTTGGTAGCAACTGATACCAATAATAATTCTTCTGATGAATTTCGAAGAGAAGTTGGAACTACTGAATCTGATTTTCAAATGGTTTTCAAAATTGAGAACATGAAACTTTTGAGTGGTGGATACCAAGTTGGAATTTCTTCCAAAGGGATTGCACATTTCTCACACGAACATTCCAAATTGCAATATTGGATTGCAACAGAACAAAATTCAAACTATAACGGATAAACATGGAAAACTTTTTATGGGTAGAAGAGTTCCGCCCTAAAAGAGTGGCGGACTGCGTTCTATTAGAACCAACCAAAGAAGTCTTTCAAGGTTTTGTTGATGATGGTAAAATTCCTAATTTACTTTTGTCAGGCGGAGCGGGTGTAGGTAAAACTACAATAGCTCGTGCTATGTGTGATGAAATAGGTTTGGACTATTTAATGATTAATGGTTCCAATGAGGGAAGAAATATAGATACTGTTAGAACACTTCTTCAGCAATATTGTAGCTCAGTCTCAATGAGTGGAGGAAGGAAAGTAGTAATTGTCGATGAAGCAGATTACATGAATGCTGAATCGGTTCAACCAGCACTTAGGGGGTTCATTGAAAAATTTAGCAGCAATGTTAGTTTTATCTTTACTTGTAATTTTCGTAATCGGATCATTGATCCTATCCATTCACGTTGCTCTGTAATAGAATTTGTAATTCCAAGAGCAGAGAAACCGAAACTTGGTCAAGAATGTTTAGTAAGAGTCAAAGAAATTTTGACAGAGAAGGGAATCAAGTTTGATGAAAAGGTTCTTGTTGAATTAGTTTTGAAACACTTTCCGGATATGAGGAGAGTAATAAACGAACTTCAAAGATATGCAGCAGGTGGAATTATTGATGCCGGTATTTTGGCACAGATTGGTGAAATCAATCTTCTTGAATTGATGAAGGCATTAAAAGAAAAACATTTTTCTGAAGTACGTAAATGGGTTACTCAAAATGTCGATAATGATCCAGTAAGGATTTTTCGAAAGATTTATGATGGAATACATGAACATCTCAAGGACACTTCAATCCCTCAAGCTGTTCTTATTATTGCGGAATATCAATACAAGTCTGCGTTCGTTGCAGATCAAGAAATTAACTTAGTCGCCTGTCTCACAGAGATGATGGTAGATTGTGAGTTTAAATAGATGGAACCCTTTCAACTTCTTAAATTCAAAAGTTCAGTATTAGCACAACAATGTGAAGGAATCGGTAAACAAATTTTAAATTATCAAAAATATATTGATCCAGTAGGGCGCATAATTTCAAGTAGAGGGGGTTGGCAAAGTAGATTTGATATGTCAGTCTCCACCAGATCCGAACATAATTTTCCTTTCTATGATGAATGGTCAGGATATTTGTTTCATGTATTACAAACGAATTATATAGATTATGTAGAAAAATTTTATAACAAACAAATTGCGGAGACGAGGATAGTACAGCCATGGACAACGCGTGCGTGGTTTAATATAAATTGGACAGGAGATTATAATAGAGAACATTTACATTTACCCATTGATCCTCCAGATGCCGATGAATTTTATTATATTCCTCCAGAAATAAAAAATGATAGAGAGTTTTGGCTACCTGTGGCTAGTGGAAGTTTTTATGTAACAGACTCACATAATACATTTTTTGTTAGTAAAAATCCTACATCTGTAACTACTGTAGAGGAAGAGCGAGAATATATGGATTTTAATGCAGGAGATTTTTGGATAGGTAACTCAAGTTTGATTCATGGAGTAAGTGAAAATAAACAGAACGTTCCAAGAATAACTATGTCATTTAATATTGAACCTACGCTGGAGTTCAAATGAACGAAGAACTATTAAAAATTTATGAAGATAATGTAAATGAATATGGGTTGCCAGTATTCGATTTATTTACTTGGCAAAACTTAAATACAAAGTATGTCGATACAGACACTTCTTTACCCATGTCCAAACGGGCGAAAGTCATGATCGATACTATGATTCATTTCTTTGAAAAACACCACCCCAAATTTCCATTCCGGGAATTTGATATGCACGAAGTTAGGCAAAGCTTTTATAAATTGTGCAATCTCAATCTAAAAGATAATATTTTCCCAAAAGAAAAGTGCAAAACAGTCCATGAAAAATATGATGACTATGTAGGTAATTTTCCAGAATGGGGAATAGGAATTTTAAATTTTAGTGCAATTTATAATACTATTTCTGATGCGTTCATGAATCGTGAACGAATGAAATGCAGTTATGATCGTTCACCAAGTCCAATTACAATGTGGAATGATCAAACAGATTTGAAACAAATACTTTCACCGATATGGAGACTTCATCCAGATTGTGGAATGCCTCTCAAGAATAATTTATACATTGAGGGTGTTCGAGTTGGAGCATATTTTGCGACACAATTCAAACCATCAGTAGCTAAAGCTTTTTATGATTTTACTAAATCTAAAAAAGTACTCGATACAAGTTCAGGTTGGGGTGATCGTATGACAGGATTTTTTGCTTCTAATGCCGAAGAGTATTATGGGATGGACCCAAATGGTGATTTACATGAAAATTATCACAAGATGGCAGTTCAGTATGAAAATTGGTTAGGAGAAGAAAACCCCAAATCTGAATTTGGTGATAAATGGTTTTCTGTTGAAGGAAAAAAGAAAGTAAAAATTTATAGATCACCTGCCGAAGACTTGCCGTGGGATGAAATTCCTAATGACATTGATATCATGTTTAGTTCTCCGCCATACTTTGCTACTGAACGATATGCAGAGGGTAGTAAGTTTGAAGGTGATCAATCTTGGAGTCGATACAATTCTTATGAAGAGTGGAGAGATGGATTCTATCTTCCTGTAATGAAAAAAGCATTTGATAAATTGAGTCCAGGCGGATGGTTAATGGTTAATATTATGGACCCGAAAGTCAAAGGTAAACGCCATAAGTCTTGTGATGATTTAGTAAATGATCTCAAGGAACATTTTAAGGGACAAATAGGAATGCGAATTATGGCTCGCCCGAAAAGCATAAAATCTTTTGAGGGAGATACACATGAAGAAAGAAAAGAAAAATACGATGAATGGCAAGCAAAGTGGTTTATCGAATCTGTTTGGTGTTTTCAAAAGCCTGGCGGAGAAGATGTTGATTTATTTGCTCCTTTTAAAGATTCTACTTTGGGGGGTATGGGACCGGCTGTTGTTCAGGAACCAATCAAAAAGAAAAAGTTCTCAGAAGCAAAAACAGAAAAATCTTCATTAGAGGGATTCTTTGATTAATGAAATTACACCAATTGAAACTTATACTATAGAAGGTAAAAAAGTTCATGTAAAACGTGATGATTTAATGGGCGATGGTACAGTACATCCACCGTGGGGCAAATTGACTGCTCTCAGGAATGTACTAACTTCTATAAAACCATCAAAGCCTTTAATACATCTTTCTGTTTATGGTTCGTGGTCTGGATGGGCACTCGCTGAAGTGTCAAAAGAATTAGATTATGAATTTATTATGGCCTATCCGGACTCTTCCAAATTTCCACAACGTATCTTAAAAAAATCTGAAAACGTTCTTCCTATTAAACCTAATATGATGAACGTAATGTACAATAAAGTCGGTCAGATAGCAAGGGAAAAGAATTACATTAGACTTCCGTATGCGTTTGATCATGATACCTATATAGCAACGCAAAGACAAAGATTAAGAGAAGTTAAGAAGGAATTAGACTTTGATCATTTAGTTGTTTCTTCTGGTTCTGGTGTTACTTGTTTGGGTTTGATGTTAGAACATGAGCCATGGGCGTCCTTGCTTGATCCAAGAAATACAAGAACATTTCATACAGTAAATGTGTCTGGTGAAGACACAATCAAAAAGAAATTTCTCAAGCATCAAATACAACCATCAGAACAAATTGAAATAGTTAAGAGTGAATTTGAGTTTGATGATATGATGGAATCGTATGAAACACCATTTCCTTGTAATGAATTTTGGGATAAGAAGGCTTGGTATTGGTTAGAACAAAACATAAACAAATTTAAAGGTGAAATTTTATTTTGGAATTTAGGGGGTAACTGGTGAGTAGAGTAGTATTAAAAGACAAAAAAGACATGAACCAATTATCAGAGTTTGCACCGTACTTTGAAAACTGGGATGAAATAAGAGATAATAACCTTGAATGGAAAGATTATCTAATTATGGGATCTCAAGATGAGATTGAACGTGATCTTGAAACACAAGTATTGAGTGTGAAGTTTTCCAAGATAGGACAAAAAACGTTTGATGCATATCCTAATCTAAAATGGATTCAATGTAGAGCACATGGATCAGATAATATCAATTTAGAATTAGCTGAGGCACGAAGAGTGGGGGTTGTATGTTTAGATCCTGATACATACAATGTAGCAAATTGGATTGGTAGATTCAAGAAGGGTAAAAATATTTTAATATTAGGAGCAGGGAAAATTGGTAATGCTGTTCCGTGGGATTTTGAAAGTAAGGTAACAAAGATTACCTCGCGTGATCTAATTCCTGATACTAGTCAGTTTGATACGATACTAGTCACTTCATCACCTACAGAAAAACCAATCGTGAATAGGGAACTGTTAAAAAACTTTAAAGGAAACATTATTTCAATATCAAGACCAGTTTGTATAGATAATGAGGCCTTACTTGAAGCTGTTAATGATGGTAGAGTAACAAATGCTCAAATGGATATGTTAGATCCTAAAGGAAGAGATGAGCTGATAGCAACAGGAAAAGTAAAATATCATGGACACAAAGCATGGGAATCGCCCGGCTTAAATCAATATGATGAACGATATTTTGCTATGGTGTTTCAAGAAATACAATGGTTATTGAGGAATGAACCTAAGTATGATCCACCTGTTAGAAATAGTAGAATAGTTTTAGAACGAAAAGGCAATGCGTTGTTTGGAGACTGAAGAATTTCCCTATTACCCTACTGATAATGTTTGGAGAAGAGAAGAGTTCTCAAAATTTATTCAGTATCAGGCTAATCTATGGGATGAGAAAATAA
>Ga0315318_10000336_pt1 | contig 18952 bp, 20 predicted proteins | sample M1200m3416metaG_FD_203703 | JGI IMG/M metagenome (GOLD analysis project Ga0315318, IMG submission 203703) | Ammonia-oxidizing marine archaeal communities from Monterey Bay, California, United States - M1 200m 3416 | ecosystem: Environmental > Aquatic > Marine > Coastal | place: USA: California... | reverse complement strand
CTGCAGGATAAATTCGTCTGCTTGGAATTGGTCTATTTTTTGTTCTCTCCATTATTGCATCTATATCTCTGTCATGATAATTTGTCAAGGTATTTGCAGCAGCAGAACCAGCAGCTACTCCTACGAGTAATAATACCCAAGTTGCAAAAGAAATTGGAATGTTGAAAACATTAGATGCAGTAATTGCAGCCCCAAACGCAGTAAAGACCAGAAGGTACCAGATTTTTGGCTTGGTCAGCTCGTAGTATACACCAATATTTGATTTTGTATTAAAAGTCTGCATTAATCACACTTCCATCTTTCAAATCCTATACTGACATATAGGGCATTTGCTTCGTTCGCGTTTTCATTTCTATGAAACTCTCAGAACCTATAATTCCCGTGATCTTGCCAATCTTTTCTGAAATTAGTTGATGCATTTCACTTAGGTTTTTTGCATACATTGTTACTAGTATATCAAATCTACCAGTGACCTCCGAAACTTCTCTAACGCCTTGAATTTTGAATAGTTCTTCAATTACAACGGATCGTTGTTTTGAATCCATATTAATTCCAGTTAATGACTTTACAGTGTATCCAAGCTCTTTATTGTTAACATCTATTGTAAATCTCTCGATCAGTTTTTTCTTTACTAACCGATTAATCCTACTGTAAACAACTGAAGAGTTTTCGCTAATTTTTTCAGAAAGTTTTGGAATTGAAATTGATGCATCATTACTTAGCTCTGATAAAATCTTTAAATCTAAATCATCAATCTTTGCCATTTAGAACCTCAGTAATTTTACATATTTCTGGGTCTAATAAAGCTATTATTGAAATTTTTATAAAATTTTGACCTAAAGCTTGTCTTTTTTGTATAACATCTCAGCTAAGAGAACAGCACCTTTCGCAGATCCCATTTTCTTGTTATGTGAGAATAACATGTACTTGATTCCATGATCAAACAACTCTTCTTTTTCTAATCTTCCAATTGTTGTAGTCATGCCACCACCCACTTGCCTTTCAATTCTTGGTTGTGGTCTTGTTGGATCCTCATGTACTGCGTAGTAATCTTTTGGTGCAGATGGAAGATCCATAACGCTAATTTCTTTATTGTATTGTTCGTATGTCTCCTTTGCAGTTTTAGGGTCAATTTCTTTTTCAGTTTCAACGAATACAGATTCAGTATGACCATCAATTACGGGTACCCTTGTACAAGTGCAACTAACACGTATATCAGCTGGTTCTATTTTACCATCCTTTAATTTTCCAAGTATTTTTTTTGTCTCAATCCGAACTTTGTTTTCTTCTTTTGGTATGTAAGGGATAATGTTATCTGTAACATCCATAGCAGAAACACCTGGTGATCTACCACCGCCTGAGATCGCTTGCATTGAAGTCATCATAACTTTTTTTGCTCCATATTTCTCATAAAGCGGTTTCATAGTAATTGCTAATCCAGTTGTAGTACAATTAGGCAGAGGAGCTACCCATCCCTTCCAATTCCTGTTCTTTTTTTGCACATCTAATAATTCAGCTTGCTCATCATTTATTCCAGGGATAAGAATTGGTACATCATCCTCATATCTATACGCAGAAGAAGTTGAAATAACAGGTAAATCCTTTGCAAATTTTGTCTCAATATCTCTTGCAGCATTAGATTCAACGGCAGAAAATACCAAGTCTAACTCTACAACATTTATCTCGTCAATTTTTTTTACAGTCATTCCTTTGATATATTCTGGGATTTCTCCACCTACTTCCCATTTGATAATTTCACTATCCGGATCCCTAATTGCATCAACATAGTTTTTTCCTGCAGATCTTTCTGAAGCTGCGATCTGTGTAACTTCAAACCATGGATGATCCTTTAGGGATAGCACAAATTCTTGGCCTACCGCTCCAGTGACTCCAATTATTGCTACTTTCTTTTTCATGAGTCACTTTCAAGTTTTCAATTAATAATCGTTAGCAATAACCAAAACACACTATATTGGCAATTAATTATCCTATAATGTGAAAATTCATCCAAACAAATCAGTACAGTCACACATTCCAGCCTCACACGGAGGTAAATACGGTACAAAAAACTCTGATCCTAATGTCATTGACTTTAGTTCAAATGTAAACCCATTAGGATGTCATCCAGGTGTAAAACGCTATTTGAAAAAACGATTAGATATGATTTCCGAATATCCTGATCCAAACTCTACTAATCTACGTACAAACTTGGCATGGTTTACTGGTGTTTCAAAAAAACAAATTGTTGTTGGGAATGGTGCAACGGAGATAATTTATAATTTTTGCAAAACCTTTCTAAATAAAAAAACACATGTTTTGATTCCAATACCAACTTTTAGCGAATATGAGGTTTCAGCAAAACTTTGCGAATGTAAATTATCATTTTTTAAAACTATGAATCTTTCAAAAAATTTACAAAAATTTATTATGAAAATTCCCAGAAAAGGCTGCATTTTTATTTGTAATCCAAATAATCCCACTGGTGTTTTAATACAAAAGAATGAAATGCTAAAAATCATCTCTGCAGCGAAGAAAAAATCATCAATCGTATTTATTGACGAGACATTTATTGAGCTTGTACCAGAAAATGATGAATCTGTAATAAAACACCTAAAGAATTTTGAGAATTTGTTTATTTTGCGTTCACTTACAAAATCTTTTGGTCTAGCAGGAATTAGGGTTGGTTATGGAGTAAGTAGTCCACAAATCATAAATCTTTTACAAAAAATTAAGATTCCTTGGAATGTAAGCAATATAGCACAAGGTGCAGCAAGTGCAGCAATATGTTATCATCCATTTTTAGATAAAACACGTAAATTAATCAAAAAGGAGAAAAATTTCATATCATCAAATTTAGCCAAATCAAAAAAATTTGCGTGTTATAATTCAGCAACAAACTTTCTTCTAGTTAAGACAAAAATCAAATCAAAACTTTTGCAAAAGAAACTTCTAAAACAAAAAATCCTGATTAGAGACTGTAGCACATTTCGTGGATTAAACCAGAATTACATTAGAATTGCAGTAAAAACTAGAAAGGAAAACATAAAACTCCTAAAAGCTTTGGAGGTGATTTAATATCTCAAAAACATTAATGATTCAGGGAACTGCATCTAGTGCTGGTAAAACAACACTTGTTACTGCACTTTGTAGAATTTTTCTGGAAAAGGGATTCTCTGTAGCACCATTCAAAGCGCAAAATATGTCAAACTACAGCTATAAAGGAAATGGTTTTGAAATTTCTCGTGCTCAAGCGGTCCAAGCTCTAGCATCACGTGTTGATATATCACCTGATTTGAATCCAGTTTTACTGAAACCTCTTGGTGATTATAGAAGCTCTGTTTTTCTAAGGGGAAAATTCTATAAAAAAATGCACGCTGATGATTATTACAAAAAGTTTGTTCAAAAAGATGGAATGAAGACGGTTTTGAGATCATTTCATACTTTAGAAAAAAGTCATGATTTGATTATTATTGAGGGTGCCGGCTCACCGGCTGAAATTAATCTATCAAGATATGATATTGCAAACATGAAACTTGCCGAGAAAACAAAATCACCTGTAATTTTAATTACGGATATTGAAAGGGGAGGTTCTTTTGGAAGCATTGTTGGCACTTTATCATTATTAGAAAAAAAATACCAGAAAATGATCAAAGGTTTTGTTTTTAACAAATTTCGTGGTGATTTAGATATTCTTAAACCTGGATTTAGAAAGCTAAAACAAAACACAGGAAAGCCTGTTTTTGGTACTATTCCACTGACCAAGTTTTTGCTTCCCGAGGAGGATTCCATAACTTCAGATTCAAAGCAGCTCGCCCTGAATAGTAAGAACCTAAAAAAGATCGATTCTGAAATTGAGAAGTTAAGCAAGGTTGTAAAGTCAAATCTTAATATCAGAGAAATTGAAAAATTACTGTAATGTTACTTGAAAGCATAATTATAGTTGCGTTTGCTCTTTTGTTGGATTTTTTAGTGGGTGATCCAAAAACCAAATATCACCCAACTGCTTGGATTGGAAAACTAATTGCATCACTTGTTCCTTTTACAAAAAACAACTCGGCAAAAAAGGAATTGATTGGTGGTATCTTGCTTGTTAGTATAATCGTTACAACTGTCTGTACAGTGCTTATTGTTTTAGATATTGGAATTAGTTTACTAACTATAGATATTGTCTCATTAATTGTATCAATAGCTGTTGGTTCAATCTTACTAAAAACAACTATTGCTATTAGGGGAATGCAAAAACATGCCTTGGCGGTAGTTGATGCGATTGAAAAAGGAGATTTAGATTCTGCTAGGAATCATCTATCTATGATTGTAAAGAGAGATACCAAGAATTTAGATAAAAATCACATCTTATCTGCTGTTTTAGAAAGCGTAAGTGAGAATACAGTTGATGGAGTTACTGGTCCATTATTCTATTATGCTGTTTTTGGTCTTCCAGGTGCATTTGTGTACAGAGTAATAAACACTATAGACTCTATGGTTGGCTACAAGACAATCCTGTTCAAGAATGTGGGCTGGTTTGGAGCTAAGTGTGATACTATACTCAACTATGCTCCATCTAGACTAACTGCATTAGTAATGATCTTAGGCGCATTAATTTTGGGCTATAATTGGAAGGAATCACTATACATTATGAGACGTGACAGCAGAAAACTAGAAAGTCCTAATGCAGGATTCCCAATGGCTGTTTTAGCAGGTGCACTTGGAACCAGATTAGAAAAAATGAATTATTATACAATTGGTAATGGCAGTATAGAATTTACAAAATCTCATGTTACATCGGCAGTTGCATTGATGAAAGTTTCATCAATTTTGTTCTGTGGCATAGTCACTATTCCAATAATCATAACTCTCTCATTTTTAGGATGGTGGATACATGCTTAAAGAAATTAGTTCAGTTTTTTCATTTCTTACAATAATTCCTTCTAACAACACTAATCTGGAAACTGTAGCAAGATACATGCATGTCTTTCCTATCATTGGAATCGCAATAGGACTATTAATTGGCTCAATTGGATTTGGACTTTCATTTTTTCTGGATCCTCTTATCGTTGCACTCTTAGCTGTTGGTTCTATTGCTGTAATTACTGGAATCCATCACACTGATGGTTTAGCAGATTTTGCAGATGGTCTTATGACCAGAGGTACAAAAGAGAAAAAATGCAAGGCAATGAAAGACCTTTCAACTGGTTCTGCAGGAATTTTTTCTGTTGTATTGTATGTAGTTGGCGCAATCATAGCTTTATCATTGACAACCGGCTATGAGTTATTTCAGGCCATCTTACTTAGTGAAATTTTAGCAAAGTTCTCAATGGTACTAATGGCCAGCATTGGCACTTCTGCTGCGATAGGATCCAATTCACCATTCATGCAAATTATGAAAGATAAAAGAAAGCTAGCTATTGCTAGTGTTATTACGATTATTCCGCTTGTTGTGATAGGCGGAACTGTAGGATTGATACTTTTTGGTGCATCAATCGGTGTGACATTGTTTTTGATTGGTCTTTCCACTAGAAGTTTTGGTGGAATTACTGGAGATGTACTAGGCGCAACTAATGAACTTACAAGACTTTCATCCCTGTTAATTTTTGTATCACTATGATTGGACTTGTAATGGCAGGAGGCAAGGGAACTAGAATGGATCTTTCTAGGGAAAAATTATTACTTGAATATAAACAACCAGTAATTTTTCATGTTATTGATGTACTAGAAAATTCTGGTTGTTTTTCTGAAGTTATTGTCACTACAAGCTCCAATTCCCCAAAGACAAAACGGATATTAGAACAAAAGGGGATTAAAACATTAGATACACCTGGGAAAGGATATGTTAATGATTTAAATTCCATATTACAAAATATTGATGAATTCACATTTGCCGCTTCTGGCGATTTACCATTACTTGACGAAAAAATTATCCGAATTATGATTGAAAAATTTAATCCGGAAAACGTCTGGACTAGTTTTCTTGTATCCAAAAAGTTTTTGAATTCTTTAGGTTTGGAATCTAAAGTATTAGTGAAATCTGGTAATATTACATGTGCTTATACTGGAATTTCAATTATAGACGCTAAAAAAATTAAAAATCTGAATCCAGTAAAAGAAAATCATCTAATTTTGGATGATAAAAGAATCGCATTCAATCTAAATACAAACCAGGATTACGAATTACTTCAGCGTTTCTGAGATTTTTCCTATTATTTGCGCCTTTGAGCCCGTTGGTTTTGCTATTATATTTCCACATGACTTGCATGTAACAGGCGTTGAAGCATGTGAATAAACTATATTTTCTTCCTCACATTCTTTACAATTCACTTTGAGGAATTTGCTATTTGGTTCAGGAATAAGTGTGCGCCCCTTTCTCATTTTGCAACCAACTCGAATTTTTTAATTCTAATACCATGTTTCATAGTCTTCTTCTTACATTCTGGGCATGTAAAAATCTGTGTAACTTTCTTTGTTGTTTTTGCAGGCTTTGCAAGCTTTGGAAATTTCTGGCCTCCATATCCTTTTTTGCGTAACGCATGTCTTCTTTCTCCAGCGGCAGTACCTCTACGTTTACCAGCCTTGTAAATAGAAACTTTTTGAATAACATGCTTCTTACATTTTGGGCAAAAGCGATTAATCTCTTTAGGTATGTTCATAATTATTATCCGAATTTAACGTAATTTAAACTCGCTTCTAATCTATAATAATAGCAAAGTAGATCAGCGAGTAATGTTCCCTAGATTATCCGGAGCGATTCAAAATCTAAATGCGGTAGCTATTGGTGACAAGAATGCAGATCTTGTTTTGGAAAATTGTTCACTAGTTAATGTATACACTCGTGAGATTTTACCAGAGATTCAAATCGCAATATACAAAGACAGAATTGCTTATGTTGGTCAAAATGCATCTCATACAAAGGGAAGAGGTACTGTTGTAATAAATTTAGAAAAAAAATATGTCACACCAGGATTTGCTGATCCTCACATTCATGTAGACCATTTTGTCTCACCCACAGAATTTGTAAAAAAATCTCTTTTGTGCGGAGTAACGTCGCTTTTTTCTGATCCTATTGATATTGTAAGTACTTGTGGTTATAGAGGATTCAAAGAATTTGTTAGGATGACATCTAAACTACCAGCACGTTTTTTTCATGTAGTACCTGGTGGGGTTCCAGTTGACAAGAAGTTCAGCCATGGAAAAACGATAAGCCTGACAGAAGCAAAATCAGCACTCAAAATTCCAAGTGTTCTTGGTCTGGGCGAAGTGTTTTCGTGGACAAAAGTGACAAAACGTGATCCGAAGACAATGAGAATGTTATCAGCCATGCTTGAAAATGATTGTGTAATTAACGGTCATACAGCTGGTGCGTCTGGCAAAAAACTAAATGCTTACGTATCTTCTGGCATTTTGTCATGTCACGAACCAATAAACTTTGATCAGGTTTTGGAACGATTAAGACTAGGGATGTGGATAATGATAAGAGAGGGATCAATTCGCAGAGATCTAAAAGATATCATCCCACTAGTACTCTCAAACGAAACTTACACTGATAGACTGATGTTCTGTTCTGATGGTCTTGACCCATCTGACATTGTAAGATTTGGTCACATTGATCATTGTATAAGGGAATCAGTAAAACTTGGTCTTAATCAAATAGATGCAATTTCTATGGCATCAAAAAACTGTTTTGATTATTACAACATGGGAAAAGATTTGGGTGGTATTGCCCCAGGAAAACTTGCAGACATTTTGGTTTTTGATGATCTAGTCAAAATGAAACCGAGAAAAATTTTTGTTGGGGGAAACTTGGTTGTGTCAAACGGTACGATCGTGTCTAAAATAAAAAAACATGTAGTACCTAAATGGATGACAAAAACTGTTAAGTTACGTAATTTTTCAGAATATGATTTTTGGGTAAAATCTCTAGATAACACAGCAAATGTTAATGTAATAAATTTGAAGACAGAGATTATAACAGAAAGAATAAACGAAGTCTTGTCAGTCAAGGATAGGAATGTTGTAGCATCTACTGATAAGGATGTCTGGAAAGTAGCAGCATTTGATCGAACATTTGGAACAGCAACATTTCCGCCTATGTTGCGGAAACATACAGTTGGATTTCTGAAGAACTTTGGTGCACAGATAGGCGCATTTGCTTCAACGTGGAACTTCCATGAAAATAATATGCTAGTGATTGGTTCTAATGAAAAAGATATGGCAAAGGCAGCAAACAGCCTTGTCAATACACAGGGCGGCATGGTGGTAGTTAGTGAGGGAAAAATTATGGCTTCTATGCCTTTGCAGATGGCTGGTATTGTATCTACAGATAGCTTTGAAACTGTTTCGGAAAACTTTGCAAAACTAAACGCTGTATTAGTAGATTCAGGTTGTTTTCACAAAAAACCACATATCGTTCCAATTTTTTTACCGTTTCTAGCGCTACCAGATATACGAATACTAAGTACGGGGCTAATTGACGTGAAAAATGGTTTGTTACTACGTGTAGTCACGTGAATAGAATATTAAGGGGAAATTAACTCTTTTGAAAACATGGCATCAATACAGCAAACACCTCAGGGTCCAGTTTTAGTCCTTAAGGAAAGCGCATTACAACAAAAGGGTCGTGATGCACAAAAAAACAATATTGCTGCAGCAAAATTAGTTGCCGAACTAGTAAAAACAAGTTTGGGTCCACGTGGTTTAGACAAAATGTTAGTAGATTCGTTAGGTGATGTTACAATCACAAATGATGGGGCAACAATTCTAAAGGAAATTGATGCACAACACCCAGCTGCAAAAATGATGGTTGAGATTTCCAAAACAATCGATACTGAGGTGGGTGATGGAACTACATCTTCAGTTGTTTTTGCAGGTTCTCTATTAGAAAAGGCGGAAAAACTGCTCGAAAAAGATGTGCATTCTACGTTGATTGTTGATGGATATCAAGCTGCATCCTTGAAGTCTCTTGAACTATTAGCAGATCTGGCAAAATCAGTTAAACCTGATGATTCTGAATCATTAATCAAAATTGCAAAAACAAGCATGCAATCTAAATTAGTTTCTGACGATAGTGAATCTTTATCAAAATTAATTGTGAGTGCAGTACTGAAAATTGCGGATAAAAATGAAAATGATTATTCTGTTGATCTTGATAACCTCAAAGTAGAAAAAAAATCAGGAGGCTCAATTCAGGACACTACTCTGATTAATGGTATAGTACTTGATAAGGAGGTTGTGCATAGTGGAATGCCTACAAAGATCCAAAAAGCGAAAATTGCACTTGTAAATGCTGCACTTGAAGTGGAAAAGACAGAGGTTAGCTCCGAAATTAGAATTTCTGATCCATCTCAAATGCAGATGTTCTTGGAAGAAGAAAATAGGATGCTTAAGGGAATGGTAGATAAACTACGCAGTGTTGGTGCTAACGTGTTAATATGTCAAAAGGGAATTGATGACATTGTACAACATTATCTTTCTAAACAAGGAATTTTGGCTGTTCGACGAGTAAAAGAAAGTGATATGACTAAATTATCAAAAGCAACTGGTGGACGAATTACATCTAACCTTGATGATATTTCAGAAAAGGATTTAGGTTCCGCTGAAATTGTACAACAGAAAAAGATTGAATCAGATAAATGGGTTTTCATCGAAGGTTGCAGTAATCCACATTCAGTGACAGTTTTAATCCGTGGAGGTTCTCAGAGAGTTGTTGATGAGGCTGACCGTTCTATTCATGATGCTTTGATGGTGGTTAAGGATGTTATTGAAAAACCATTGATTGTAGCAGGTGGAGGTTCACCTGAAGCATACTTGGCTGGAAAACTAAAACAATGGGCAGATAGTTTTGACGGAAGAGAACAACTTGCCATTAAGCAATATGCAGAGTCACTAGAATCAATACCACTAACAATAGCGGAAAATGCTGGAATGGATCCAATTGATTCTATTATTGCCTTACGCGCTAAACAAAACAGTGGTGAACAAACTACTGGTATCAACGCTAGAGAAGGCAAGATTGGGGATGTGTACTCTCTGGATATAGTTGAACCACTTGCGGTAAAGGAACAGATTATAAAATCTGCAACAGAGGCGGCATGCATGATTCTCAGAATCGATGATGTTATTGCCATATCTGGTGGTTCAAGTGCTGGTGGTCCACCTCCAGGCATGCCTCCAATGGGCTAATTCTTTAAAACTAACTAAAGCTTCAAAACTCACTAGACAAATTATACTTGTGCATAAAATTGGAATTGATCTTGGCGGAACTAAGATTGAAGGAATTTTACTGGATGAAAAATATAACACAATTCAACGCAAACGCATCGAAACACATCAAGAAAATGGTTATGACTCGATTGTAAAATCTATTATATCTTTGATAAACGAATTAAAGACAGAAACAGGCGAAGAAACATCGGTTGGAATATGCACACCTGGTGTCATTGATGATAATTCTGGACTAATCAAGAATAGTAATACACGATGCCTGATTGGAATGCCGCTAAAAAATGACATTGAGAAAGCATTGGGTCATGAAATTGTAATGGAAAATGATGCAAATTGTTTTGCCCTTGCAGAATCATTACTAGGATCTGCTAAAGGATATGATGTTGTTTTTGGAGTTATAATGGGAACAGGTGTAGGAGGTGGAATTGTAATCAACGGAACCTTACACAAAGGAAGTACAAACATTGCTGGTGAGTGGGGGCATCACACACTATATCCTAATGGAAATGGGTGTTATTGTGGAAAGCAGGGATGTGTTGAGACGTATATCAGTGGACCTGCTCTGGAAAAGCGTTGGCTAGAACTTACTGGAAAAAAAGAATCGCTACAATCAATAGCATCAATGGCATCCTCAAGTGCACAATGGAAGAAAGAGTTTCTTGAAAATTTTGGAATTAGTCTTGCAAACGTAATTGATATTTTAGATCCAGATGCTATTGTTTTAGGAGGGGGTGTTTCAAACATACCTTTCTTATATGATCGGGGCAAAAAAGTAGTTTATGAAAAGGTGTTTAGCGATTCAGTTGATACACCAATACTAAAAAACAGTCTTGGTGATTCGGCTGGTGTCTTTGGTGTCTGTATGATATGATTATTGTGGTTCGATTGTAGCAGGTGGTTTACTTGACACCACATAAGATACCCAAGTAACATCGTCAATTTCATTTGTAATCCGATTACTAATTTTCTCAATCAATTCATTTGGAAGCCTAGTCCAATCAGCAGTCATAGCATCAACAGAATCTACAACTCTAATCATTACTATATTGCCATATTTTCTCTCATCTCCAACAACGCCAACAGCCTTATCATCACCAACTGCTGCATATGCTTGCCAAACCTTGTCATAGATGTTTGCATTTTGTAATTCTTCTTCTACTATCTTACTTGCAACTCTTGTAATATCTAACTTGTTTTTTGTAACTTCACCAATAATTCTTACCGCTAGTCCTGGTCCTGGAAATGGATGTCGCATAAGCAAACTTTGAGGAACTCCAAGAATCTTTGCAACTTTTCTTACCTCATCTTTATACAGGTCACGTAACGGCTCTAAAACTTTTAAATCTAGCCAATCCGGTAGACCACCAACATTATGGTGGGTTTTGATAACAGATGCAGGACCTTTTGATACTCCACTTTCAATCACGTCAGGGTAAAGAGTTCCCTGAGCAAGCCAAGCAAACTTACCTTTACTCTTAGCAAATTTCGTAAAAACTTTACCAAATTCTTCTCCAACAATCTTCCTTTTTTCTTCAGGATCAATTACCCCCTTTAATTTTGATAAAAATTGTTTTTGTGCATCTATCTTTGTGAAGTTAACTTTAAAATTCTTAGTGAACATATTCTCAATTTCCTTGACCTCATTTAACCTCAAAAGACCGTTATCAACAAAAATACATTTAAGCCTCTTTTTCACTGCTCTGTGAATTAGCAACGCAGTAACGGTAGAATCTATACCACCGCTAACTCCACACAAAACATTACCCTCTAATTTTGAAATATTTTCTATAGAATTTTCAACAAATCTTTCCAGAGTCCAATCTTGGTTTGCATGGCAAACCTTGAGAACAAAATTTTTCAAGATTTCATTTCCATTTTCTGTGTGCACTACTTCTGGATGAAATTGAATTCCATACACATCTTTCTGTTTATTTGAAATTGCTGCCGCACGTGCATTTTCCGTATGTCCAATAATTTTAAAATTATCTGGTACAACTTTAGCTTCGTCCCCATGACTCATCCAGGCTCTAATAGAATCGCCCACCCCACTAAAAATATCAGAATTATCATCAACGGAAAGTACAGCTGAACCATATTCTTTATTTACACGTTTTACTTTGCCACCAAAATTATTAACAATTATCTGATGTCCATAGCATATTCCCAATATCGGTATCTGCATCTGGAAAATTTTCTTAGTAGGTGTAGGAGCCTTAGAGTCATACACACTAGATGGCCCTCCTGAAAAGATTATTCCCTTTGGATTCAGTTTCTTTAGTTCCTCTAAAGAAATATCATATGGAACAAGCTCAGCATACACTGAAAAATCTCTAATACGTCTACATATCAAATGGCTATACTGTGAACCAAAATCTAGCACAACAATTTTATCCATAAAATCACACTGAATTTTCTAACATTCGTGTCAAAGACCATGTTGCGGTGTTTATAATTTCATCCACTCTTTCTTTTTGACGATAATTTTTTATTATAATTTCTCTTATCGCACTTCCATTGTTATTGATTACACAATTAATAACATCATCTTTTTCTATTTTTCCTTTTTCAACTTCCTGATTATCTTTATTTTTCATTTCGCCAATAATACGGTCTATAAAAAAAGTTTTCAGAGGAGGAGTTTCAGAATTAAGTGAAATATTCTCATCTAAAACAATTGAAAGTTGGTCTTCTGAAACAAACACATTTGCAATAGTTAATCCATCCGAATTTTTTATAGTTGGAACTGCCGCTTTCTTTTTTTCTGGATTGAGAGTTAGATCTGAAGCTTTTGTAAAACTTGTTTGTTTAAGTATCGTGTTTAGGACAGAAATATTTTTTTCAAGTTTTTCAATTTCTTCTAAGTGTTTCTCAATTTTTTCAGCAAGTTGCTCTTTTAGTTCTAAAATGTCATGAATTTGGTCGTCTGAAAACCCCATGTTTTCCCTTATGTGTGAACAATATTAAAACGCATTCTTAAGGGTAATTATGTTATCGATATCTTCAAACCTGATTTTCGTAAATCCTTTAACAGTAGTAGTGGAATAGAGTTCAGATCTGCTTTTTTGTGCTAGCCATTCTAACAATTTCTTTCCACGACGCAATTTCCTAATCTTGATACCTTTGTTAGTGATTTTAGTCTTTGAAAAACTTCCAATAGTAGTACCAAAATCCATTCCAAAAAGAATTATTTTTTTAGCTTTAAAGTGGTTTGCCAAAAATACACATCTATCACCATCCGTGAATCCTCCAAAATTGTGAATATTTCCAAAAGGTTTTGCTTGTGTTGTCCCTATACAATTTTTGAAGCTTTGTGCAAGGTAAAGCTTTTCAAGATTATCACCATGAGCATGTACAACCATTATTGTATTTGTTTTACTGACTTTTTTGAGTACAGGAATATCACCATCAAGATCTGTGACCACAATGTTTGCCTTCAAATTATTTTCTATTAGAGCTCTAGTGGCACCATCAGCTACAATTTTTGTAATTTTATTATATTTTTTTAAAATTGGAATGCAGGAAAGTAATGAAGGACCAGCGCCTATGATAAAAATAGATTCATTTTCTATTAGTTTTTTTAACTCTGCTATGCGAGTTTTTTTTGATAGTAGTGAATCTAACAATCTTGACGATCGAATGTCCATTTTTTTTGAATATCCAAAATCATTGACAATTTCATTATATCTTGTTGCCCAGCCTAATATCGTCATATGACTCAAATTGGCAGGGTTTATGATAAGTTATGTGAATAAGCTAGGAAGTGTTTCAGTTGGTAATTCAAATCCTGTTAGAATAATGGGAATTTTAAACACTAGCCCTGAATCATTTTATAAAAAATCTATTTCAATTGGTAAAAAAAGAATTGTGGATTCAGTTCGTAGAATGGAAGAGGATGGCGCAGATTTTGTTGATATTGGTGGTATGTCTACTGCACCATATATTTCAACAATGGTTTCAGAAAAAACAGAGATACATCGTATTATTAAAGCAGTTAAAATAATTCAACAGGTTTCTAACCTACCAATTTCTGTAGATACATGTAGAGCAGGAGTTGCCAAAGAATCTTTAGAATTAGGAGTTGATATAATTAATGATGTTACAGGATTGAAATATGATCCAATGATGTCGAAGATAATTGAAAAATATTGCCCATCACTAATTTTGTGTGCTTTTAGTAAAAAATTCATAACTGGTAATCAATTACTTGAAACAAAAAATCTATTGAAAGAAAGTTTGAGTATAGCCAAATCTATAGGCATTCCTAATTCAAAGATTGTTTTAGATCCTGCAATAGGATTTTTCAGAAAAGAGGGTAAAGGTTCTCTTTTTACAAAGATTAATTCAGATTGGGTAAAAAGGGATTTGTTGATTTTAAAAAATTTAAAATCAATAAAAATGAATAAACCAATTCTTGTATCAGTATCAAACAAATCATTCATTAGTAAAATTCTAAAAAAACAACACTCAGCAGATCGACTTGCGGGTACGTTAGTAGCTGAAGTGATATCAGTTCTAAACGGTGCGAATATAATACGTACTCATAATGTTGGTAAAACAAAGGAAGCAATAACGCTCACACAAAAATTATCATAAGGCAAGAAACGCTTATATCGGTTTTTTTTTCTTATGTAGGAGGTTAATTTGGGAATAAGAGAAGGATTAACATTTGATGATGTTCTTCTTGTACCCAAATTTTCTAATATAACAAGTCGTTCTCAAACTAATCTCACAACACATCTTTCTAGAAACATTTCCTTGAACATTCCAATAATCAGTGCCAACATGGATACTGTTACTGAATCTTTTATGGCGGTAACAATTGCTCGTGAAGGCGGTATAGGAATAATACATAGATTTCTTACAATCGAGCAGCAGGTGAACGAAGTCCTTAAAGTCAAACGTTCTGGAAGCGTAATCATAGAAAACCCATATTCAGTTAAGCCTGAACAAACAATTCAAGACGCTTTCACGATAATGAACGAAAAAGAAGTTTCGGGACTTTTAGTTACTGATTCCGACTCTAAATTAGTAGGAATTCTAACTGAACGAGATGTTTTATTTGAGCCGCCTGATTGTCATAAATTAGTTAAGGAGTTAATGACAAAGGACGTTGTTACTGCAAAACCAGGTATTGATCTACAACAAACCAAAGAGATTCTAAAAAATAACAGAATTGAAAAATTACCTATAACCGATGATGAAAATCATGTAAAGGGTCTAATAACTAGTCAGGACATTTCTAATTTGGAAAAATACCCTAACGCATCAAAGGATCAGAAAGGACGTCCACTTGTTGGATCAGCTGTCGGTGTTAAGGGTGATTTTATGGAAAGGACTGAAGCCTTGATTAATGCAGGAACTGATGTCATAGTTGTTGACATAGCACATGGTCATAGTGAAAATGCGATAAACACAGTAAAAAATATCAAGAAGGCATTTCCAAATTGCGAACTGATTGCAGGAAACGTTGCCACTGCAGATGGAGCTAAAGATCTGATTAAAGCAGGGGTAGACGCAGTAAAAGTTGGAGTTGGCTCTGGCTCTATTTGCATAACTAGAGTAATCACTGGTTCTGGAGTTCCGCAGTTGACAGCTGTTTTAGATTGTGCTAAAGTTGGCATAGATAGTGATGTACCAATCATATCAGATGGCGGTACACGAAATTCTGGTGACGCAACAAAGGCTCTTGCGGCTGGAGCGTCTTCAATCATGGTTGGAAGTATTTTGGGTGGAACTGATGAGAGCCCGGGTTCAACAATTACAAAAAATGGTAAACGTTTTAAGATTTATCGTGGAATGGCATCTCTAGCAGCTTCAATGGGGAGGAAAACAAAAGAAACCGGAAATTTTGAACTGACTGATGATATCAACGATTATGTTGCTGAGGGAGTAGAAGCTTTAGTTCCATACAAAGGAAGCGTTACTGACATCATCACTCAAATTACAGGTGGGATACGTTCAGGACTAAGCTATTGTGGTGCTCGTGACATAAAACAAATGCAGATAAACGCAGAATTTATTAAAATATCACGAGCTGGGTTTGCTGAAAGCCAGCCTCATGATGTTGATGTTATGTAGCTATTTTGATCTCTAGTAAAAGTGAAGATAATACAGAATTAGTTTTTATCAAGAAACTTGAGGTAGAAAAGTTCTTTAAACTCTCAAGAAAATGAGTATTCAAAATGACTAGATTTGGTACTATTAAGGAATTATTTGAACTATATAGAATAAGAAGAAAATTTTACATGTTTCCTATACTCATACTTCTAATAGCACTGATTGGAGTTACCGCTTTAGCACAAAGCGGTTTAGTCGCCTTTATTTATCCGATCTAAAATGCAACATTCCTCTTCAAGATTAAAAGCATTGGCAGTTACTGCAGGGTTTTCTTTCTGGTTTTTTATTATTTCCACTATTACAGGACTGTTTTCTTTTGAAGCACTGATAATTTTTGCTGCCGTCACTTTAATTATTACTCAAATTTTTGCTGTTAAACTTTCAAAAGGATTGGATATATTTGCAATAATTAATACAAAAATATTCCTGAGCATCATGTTTATTTTTGTAATATCGTTATACGGAATATTTTTTAGAATTTTAAGAATTGATCTTTTAAGATTAAGAAAACAAAATGCTAGTTATTGGTTAGAAAGTGACAAAAAAAATCAATCTACCGTGGTGAAGCAATACTAGATGTATACATTAGGTATTTCGTGTTATTATCATGATTCAGCCGCCGCACTACTAAAGGATGGAAAAGTGATTTCTGCGGTTGAGGAAGAACGTTTTTCTAGAAAAAAATTTGACGATGAATTTCCAGAATTAGCAATTGATTTTTGCTTAAAGGAGGCAGGAATTACATCTAATCAATTAGATTATGTTGCATTTTATGATAAACCGATATTAAAATTTGAAAGGCTTTTAGATAATTACATAGCTGTTGCTCCTAGAGGTTTGTTTAGCTTTTTAGACGTGATCCCTAAATGGTTACACAAAAGATTATGGATTAAAAATGAAATAAGAAAATATCTAAAAGGTTTTAGTGGTCCAATAATTTTTCCAGAACATCATGCATCACATGCAGCCCATACCTTTTTTACATCACCTTTTGATGAAGCAGCAATTCTTAGTGTGGATGGAGTAGGCGAATGGACAACTTCCTCTTTTGGGAAAGCATATGGTACCACAATAGAATTAACACATGACATTAGATGGCCACATTCTGTCGGTCTTTTTTATTCTGCATTTACTTACTTTCTTGGCTTTAAAGTGAATGAGGGAGAATACAAACTCATGGGCTTATCTGCATATGGTAAACCAAAGTATTATGATTTGATATGTGACAAGTTAATTGATATCAAAAATGATGGCAGTATTCATTTGAATATGGAATATTTCGCTTTCACATATGATAAAGTAATGACAAACCAAAATTTTTCAGAGTTGTTTGGCATACCACCACGAAAGGAAGATTCGAAAGCAGAACAGATTCACTATGATATAGCAGCAAGTGTACAACTAGTTTTAGAAGATATTTTATTAAAAATGGTAGATCACGTCTATAAAAAAACTGGCATGAAAAATCTTTGTTATGGAGGTGGTGTTGCCCTAAATGGTGTTGCTAATAACAGAATTTTAAACGATGGACCATTTGAAAATCTTCACATTCCACCTTCCCCCGGCGATGGAGGAAGTGCTGTTGGTTGTGCACAGTATTCATATTTTTGCTATACAAAAAACAAAAGGGAAATAATGCCTAATGCGGAAAGAATTAAAAATAATATCTATGTAGGACCATCGTATTCTAACGACGAGATAAAATTATTTCTTGACAAAAATACCATACAACACAAATTTCTTGAAACAAATTCATTGCTTGAAACTACTGCTAAATTAATCTCCGAACAAAATGTAGTTGGGTGGTTTCAAGGTAAAATGGAGTGGGGACCACGAGCACTTGGAAATAGAAGTATTTTGGCAGATCCACGAATGAAAGAGATGAAAGATATTCTTAATGAAAAAATTAAGCATAGAGAAGGTTTTAGACCATTTGCCCCAAGTATTTTAGAAGAATTTGCTTCAGATTATTTTGAGTTTGCTTCAGGTAGATTCTCTGAAATTCTCCCATACATGCTATTAGTAGCAAGGGTGAAAAAACCAGATAAAATACCAGCTGTTACTCACGTTGATGGAACAGGCAGATTACAAACAGTATCCAGAAACATAAATCCGTTATACTATGACCTAATAAACAAATTTTTTAAAATAACCAACGTGCCTGTTGTGGTGAATACATCCATGAATGTAAGAGGAGAACCTATAGTAAACACACCTCAACATGCTTTGAATATGTTAACCAAAACAGACATGGATTATCTTGTTATAGGTAATTACATTATCCAGAGACAAGATTAAAGAAAATGTCAGTTCAAGTTTCTTACAAAAAACAAACTCTCCTTGGAGTTTTAATCTTGTTGGTTATTTTTGCCGTGTTTGAAATATTCGCACAGATTTACCAGATTGATGAAGATATATCTTGCAACTTTGTAAAAAGCGAAGTTTACAGGAACATTCCTGAGAACATTTTAATTGGAATGTGTAACGAGTATCATAAAATTAAACTCGTACATAATTCGTACTGGCAAATTTACCCTGATCAACATTATGAACACGTAAATATAAACAGCTTTGGTTTTAGAGGACCCGAAATCTCAATGGAGAAACCCGCAGACACGTT
>Ga0315318_10000335_pt1 | contig 18953 bp, 14 predicted proteins | sample M1200m3416metaG_FD_203703 | JGI IMG/M metagenome (GOLD analysis project Ga0315318, IMG submission 203703) | Ammonia-oxidizing marine archaeal communities from Monterey Bay, California, United States - M1 200m 3416 | ecosystem: Environmental > Aquatic > Marine > Coastal | place: USA: California... | reverse complement strand
GGCAGTATTTACTCTTATAGCAATTACTTCTCTTGGTATCTATGGTTATTTAAGTGATGCTTTTAATAAGACTAGTACACGCGTAGCTTTATATGAAAGCAATATAGTACAGCTCCAAGATAAGAATGTCCATTTAAAGGACCAGATTGAGAGCGTCAATCAAGCTGCGGATACTGTTGATGATAAAGCTACGGAAGCTATAGATAATTTTCAAAAGATTTATGATGATTTTGTAGCAAGACAGGACGTACGAAAAACTGGATTAGATGCACGATTAGCTAGTTTGGATAAAGCACGTAATGATCTAGAGGCAGCTCCAGGCGGTATATTTAGTAGTAAGAAAAAGAAACTAGCAGAACTTGCTGAAGCGCAAAAACCAGAGAGAGAAAGTATTCTAACTACTATAACAACTCTAGCTTCTGAGAATAAGGAACAGTATGATTCTTTTTTAAAGAAGGTTGAAGATCTAAGGGCTAAGACTGGAGAAGTAGATGTCAGAACTGATGTTGAGAGTTACTATGATCAGATTAAAGCTAATGAAGAGGAGGTCTTAAATCTTAGAGAGCTTATAGGCAATACGGACATAGGAAGTTTTAAATTTATTGCTAAAACATTTAACATGGAATTAGAGCAAGTTGTTAAGTGGTTCATGATTATAATTGTTGTGGTATTCGATCCACTGGCTGTGTGTCTAGTTATTGGGTACAATTCTATGTTGACAGGTAGGAGAAAAAAGGATGTGCTTACGAATGAGGATTTAGCCGTACAGGCACCCCTGAAGACTATTTCTCCAAATATTAGAAATGATTCCCCAGAAGACCAAAGAGAGGATTTGCAAGATCTTGAGAATGAAAATTTTCAAGGAATCACCCCTCAGGAATCTAATGAGGCCAAAACAGAGCCGGACATGATCGATAATAAGGAACACTCTGTAGATCGTTTAGATTACACAACAAGGAAGGCCTTGCGTAAAAAATTTAAAAATATCTATGACGAGAAAGGCGCTTCGGCTGTGGTAGATATTCTTAAGAAATTTTTTAAATAATTAATACATACTATTATGCCAGTTGCAAAAATACCACCAGGAACTACTGAAATAATAGAAAAAAGTAGAAATGTTCATTTTATAAAGCATTCTTTGAAAAGCACGAAAGAAGCAGATTCTTTTTGGGTTTTACTTAGTTTTGATAGACACCATGACAATCCCAAGTCGGACAATGTCATGGAGAAACGACATTTGGAATTAGCTAAGGAAAGGAATGCCGTAGTTATTGATGGTGGTGATCTTTTCTGCGCTATGCAGGGTAAGTACGATCCACGCTCCGACAAGCGGGACCTGAAAGCTGAACACCAGACAGGCGACTATCTTGATAAGCTTGTAAATACAGCTGCAGATTTTTATGGACCATATGCAGAGCAGTTTGCGATTATGGCTCCAGGGAATCATGAGACAGCTATCTCGAAAAGACATGAAACTAATCTTACGGAGCGTCTCGTGCAGACTTTGAATGATAGGCATGGCACGAAAATTCGTGTAGGAGGTTTCAGCGGTTGGGTTAAATTTCAAATACTAGTATACGGACAATCTATGGGGATTAATTTGTGGTACCACCATGGTTATGGAGGAGATGCTCCTGTAACGAAAGGTGTCATACAAACAAACCGACAGTCTGTTTACCTACCCGATGCTCATATCGTAGCTACGGGACATACCCACAATGAGTGGCAATTTCCTATACCTCGGATTAGATTAAGCGGTCATGGTAAGGTTTATCATGATGAGCAATTACACTTAAAGGTGCCGTCTTATAAAGAGGAGTACGTTGATGGATACGGCGGATGGCATATTGAACGAGGTGGGCCTCCTAAGCCCACAGGAGCCGTCTGGTTGCGCTTTAGCGCACGCAAGACTAGTAAAGTCACAGACGGAACTAAAGCTTCTATTTGCGAGCCTATTATAGAAGCTGTACGGGCTAAGTAATAACGTACGTTATAACGTACGATGCAATATTAGACTATTGCGTGTTATATATATTTAGTCCACCGCTATGCCTCTCATGGAAACGTGATTGTGTGGATGATCTTTATGATTAGGCAAAATTGACAAGTAACCAACCCAGGGTTTAGGAGGCCCTCTATATGAAAAAATACTTATCAATACTAAAGGCAGATCCCAACTTCACAGCGGGTCTGCGCTTTCCCATCAACGCCGGACTGTTCTCAGCAGGGTTAGTCGCAAGTCCCTTCGTAGGGCTTTACATTTGCTCAAAGACTGGTTGGGACAAGCTTCAGGAGAAATCCGAAAAGCAAGAGCCGGTGGTCGAGACGAAGAACAAGGTCAACACTACCCAGGCCAAGAAGAAGACCACCACTGGCAAGAAGACCACCAGCGTGAAGCCCGCCACCAACATCAACTCAGAGGACTTGATGGACGACCTGGCCGCTCAGCCCGCCGGATAAGGGAAAGAAACAGAGAACCCAGGGATATTTCCCAACCACACCTGGGTTACTTGGGGCGGCGTTTGGAGTAGTAATACTTCATCCGCCGCCTTTCTTTAATTATTAAACAAACGTTTATGTCACCAATAATAATATTAGGCTTGCTGGCTTTATTAGTCATAGTCTTTAGCAGCTTGCCAAAAATCCAAAAAAATAATCACAACAAAAATGGAAGAGAACAATAACGAAGGTGTAGAAGTTAGTGCCCCGGAGATACCAGGGGGAGCAGAAGCAAGGGTTAGGAACGATGACTTTGTTTCAAATTTAAGTACGCGATTGCGTTATAGCGGCATATTTTTTGTCGATACCACAGACTATAATCGTCTCAATGAAGACATCCAAGAAGTATGCAAAGATAGGCAGTATAATCTTGCGCACTGGGATTCTCATAGCGGATTTCGTCTGTACAACGAAGATGGAGGATTTCGTCTCATAGAGGACACCGCCCATCCGGTAAAAGCATTTGATACTATGGTGTCAGTTGCGCGTAAGGAAAATCCCACCTTGGAAGGCATAAGCGAAAAGACACTTTTCTGCTTTCGATTCGTTGATTCTAATTTTAAACAGATGCCACAAAGTCTTCTGTTTATTGATAGGATTATCAACATCTTGCCATACCTTAGGTTTAATAACATCTCGATCTTATTTTATGGTCCTGATGTGTGTATTCCGCCTCACTTGCGTGATGACGCTACAGAGATGGAATACGTTATGCCTGGAGAAGATGTGATTGGCGCTAAGTTTGATTTTATCTATCGTAGCGTAAAGCGAGCAGTTGAAGCTAATGGCGGGAGTATAGATGAACCTACGGAGGAATTTCGTCATCAGGCTATTAAAGCTGCTTTAGGTCAGTCTGCTCCTATGGCAGAATCTACTTTTGCTCATGCTTTGGCTCTTACTGATAGGCGGTATGATCGCGAGTTTCTTGACATTGTACGTCATCAGACCATGGCTAGAGTTCGTGAAGTCGGGCTTGTTACGCCTGTTGAGCCTACTGAGCATGATTCTTTCGAGAATGCGCTTGGTGGTTACGAGCACATCGAGCAGATGGTTGATGATGACATTGCCTGCCTTCTTGATCCTTCTCTCGCTACCAAGCGGCTGAAGACTCCTAAACCCACAGGGCTTATGCTTGGTGGCCAAGGAGGGCGTGGTAAGTCTGTGATTGCTAAGGCGATAGCCCGCAAGCACAACTTGCCTCTTCTACGCATAGACGCTTCTTCTATTAAGAATAAGTACTATGGCGGATCCGAAGAGCGCCTCCGGAAAATCCTGGCAATACCGAGGACTGTCTTTGGTCGTGCTGGTTGTATCTTATGGTTTGACGAAGCCGACAAGCTTATTGGCGGTTTTGGTAAATCAGACGACTCAACATCTGGTACCGGAAAGAATCTCTTGGGCGACATCCTAGTTTGGATGCAAGAGCGAAAAAATGACGATCGTGATTGGTCTTATGTAGTTGCTACCTTCAATGATGGCTCTGCATTTCCAAATACGTTTCTTCGTCGTTTTTCCGCCAAAGCCTGGCTTCATTTGCCAAGAGCTGATGATCGCAAGAAGATAATCGAGCTTCATCTTAGTAAGCTTGGTCGTGACGTAGCTAACTTCAAAATTGATGAAGTTGTTAAGAAAGCGAACAAGTTCTCTGGTGCAGAGATTGAGACTGCCTGTGAGACTATGGCTAAGAGGTCACACAGTCGCAGCATTGCAGAAACTGAGGAGCATGATTTGTTACTCACCTGCATATCGGAAATCCACCCTGACGCAGCTAGTCCTACTGAGGAGTATACCTCACAGGAAAAGTGGGCCTCTGATCGCAAGTTCGGAGCGGCGGATTATTACACGGAGGTCGGTGAGGAAACTCCTCTCGGTCGTCAAATTATTCTAGACAAAAAAAACGCAGTAGGGGAAACCCCGGTTGAAAAAGATGTCAAATAATATATTAGAACAGTACAATGTCGCCCGCCGGATGCACCAAGCTCTGAGCGACAAGTTTGTTGGATTGAAAGTAAGCGTGACTCAGCCTTTGGCTGGGTCCGCTTACGCTGATCCTAGTGAAGTATCCGAAGATCTTGGTGATCGATTCGGAGAAAACGCCCGTTTGGTTATGGCAACATTTCCAAACTATGTAACAGGTCTTGGTAAATCTATAGCCGGTAAAGCTCGAAATTTAGTTAGAGCTAATTCTGCGAGGGTTCCTTCCACTAACGGGTATCTTGTTCACAAGAATAAGTTACCTGCAGTAGAAACTAACCTTATCGCATATAAGGGTATAGAGCAAAAAGATCGTGATACTCACGATGAAGAAACAATAAGTCAGGCGGAGGCTATAATAGAAGCCCGCATGGCAGCTCGTCGTGGTGTTGCGTTGGAACGAGACCTTCCAGTTACGTTCCTGGGTTATGTGCGGTATGTTGACGAAAACTTTGATCGTTTAATCGATGAAATCCTAGCGGATTACGGAGAAGAGCGTGATAAGATTGTTAACCACCTACCTAGCCACGGTAAGATCAATAAAGCTAAGTTTCAGTGGTTTCATTATGCTGAAGTGCCTAGTCTGATGATGTATGGGGAATCCTCTTTAAGGGATATCTTACATCAGGAAGAGCAAGATGAGGAGCGGAGAACAAAGACTGCTAATGCCATACGAAGTGAGATTACTAAATTTCAGGAAGTATGTCGTGAAGCTGTTGGAAGTGTCCAATATCGAGTTAGGTCTGAAATAGCGCAGAAGTTGCGGGATTTTGTAAATAAAGTCTCCACAACGAAAGCCTACAACAGAGGCGGTGAGGAGACAATCCTTCCCCGCAATATTACAGACAGCTCTTTGATTAGTCTTCAAGGACGTATTGATGAGTTAACTTCTGAGGTTGAAGATGTAGCAGATAATGATGAGTTTTACGCTACAGTTCAAGAGTTCAGAAACAGATTAACCTCCGGATTAAATATGGAGGACAACGAAACTCGAAACAGTATCTCTAGTGCCGCGACTCGTATTATCGATCAGGCATTTGATGATTCAGCTATCGATCAAAATACTGGACAATTTTATGCGTCCATTCTCTAAAAAAAATTATGTCATTTAAAGTAGAAGGTAAGACATCACTAGTTGTCGAGAAGTCCGTTCTCGAAAAAGTAGCCAAGAAACATGGCTGGACAGTAGAAGAGAAAACTACAATCCGCTCGCATGATATTGCGACGGGTAGGGTTTTTGACTACGTTCTAAGGAATCCAAAAACGGATGATAGTCGTTGCTATGACGTCGGAGTGTCATATGCAAAAGACGGAAAGACCGCAGAATTCATCTACGATCGCTGGGGTGACTCAGTTGAGAATCAGCTAGGCGAAAACTGTGGAATGTTCAAACAAGATTGTGCTGTAGCGGCTATTCATGAGAACGACTACGAAAATGCTCACCTCTCTTATGAGGAGTATTTCGATAAGTTCTGTACTCGTATGGATGATGGCTCTCTTGTTTACAATGGTTATGACGAAGAACCCTGGGAGGAGGAAACTACCAATGGCTAGATTAAAAATGCGTATAGATAAGAATGGCGACACATTCAAGGTTGCCAATCTTTGTAATCCCGATAGTCCCACCGACTGCGTCGGCTCCTTTAAGAATCTTCTTGGTTCTGTTGCCGAATTTGACGATGGGGAAGTTCAGTACACCAATGAGTATTTTCAGCATCAGGAACTTCCTGCTCAGCTGGAAACTATTGACGAAAACGGTGAAGACTAAATTGGTCATTACCGCTGACGGAGATGACTTCGTTGGTGTGTACAATGATCGAATACAACCTTTGACGGAGGCTCTAGGCATGCAAGTGTCTAGGGTCTCCGATGTTGTATACGATCATGATAAGAAAGAATGGCAAGCCTTCCGTAAAGACGGCAAGTTGCTTGCGAGTTCCAAAAACCGAAAAGAGTGTGTTGAAAAAGAGGTTGAGGAACTTGAGAAAAGTTTACCCGAATTGTTCGGGATTGAGTAAAACATAGTACAAAAAGGAAAAATGAAATACAGCAGTAAAGTAACCACCAAGCAACAAAAACCAGCACAACAGTCCGGTCCTTATAAAAGACAGCAGACGCAAGCACAGACACGTGAGTATACTCTCATGAATCCTGATCGCTTCATGTTTTTTATAAAGCCAAAGCGTGAGTTCATATTTAATAGAACTCATAAGTTGTCGCCAATCAGTAACTTACAGACTATCAACGATAAGCCGGTAAGTGGTGATACTCGTTTTGCTGCTGCTTTAGTGCGTTGGGACCTTGAGACTGATCACTACTTTCTTGAGGATTTTGCCTACCAAAAAGGTAGTCAGGGATGTTATACCGACATACCCAAAAGGCGATTAAAGGAATTGTCTCATGGGTCGGTGTTAATGCAGTGGGATATTGCTAAATCTGGGGAGTCTAAAGATTTTAGTCAGACTCAGGTTTTAGTGCGGCATATCCCTACTAAGAGTGTGATGGTTAACTGGGTTTCTTGGCCTAAGAAAATTTCTAAGTTTGCTATCAATAAGGAAGCAAAGCCTAGAATCCAAGAATTCATTATGGGTTAGTACAATTTTTCCCATTTCACTCCTAACCCGAGGGGAGCGTTTGTTTTTCACAAGCGTTCCCCTTTTTTTAGGTATTGGGCACTTCCTTTAATACGTTGACAGTGCAGTATAAATCAAGATAATACTTAGTTTAATATGGCCAAGTATTTTTTTGAGAAAACATCCTCGTCTTCCTTGGATGCTGCAGAGCATATTATGCAGGCTATTTATAAGGAGAACCCTAAGCACTGGCCTCATGGACTAACCAAAGAGGCCATGGATGGTGGTTTGTATTTAGTTAGGGAATCTAGCACGCGTGAGCCCGTAGGGTTTATAGGCTGGCAGGATCGTATGGAGGGTATGCATAAGGTTGGGTATTATAGTATTGGAATTACGAAAGAGCATAGAAGGAAGGGTTTTGCACAAAAAGCTGTTGCGCAGCTGATTAGGGAAAAATCTGCAACCGTAGATCAAGTTAGAGCCTATATTATAGACGATAACAAACCTTCCTTAGAGCTAGCAAAGAAACTAGAAGTTCCTATTGAGCTTGAGAAGTCTGCTAATTTCAAAGGACTAGGTCGTCTAGGTATGCAATTGGGGGGTATGGGACTTGGTGGTGCTGCTGGTGTAGGCGCAGCTCAGTTAGAAAATAAGTATTTAGAATTGGGAGATAGGACCTCTAAAGTTAATAACATTTTAGGAGCCATCACTGGGCTCATATCTGCAGGATTGCTATCACGCGGTAGGGGAGCTAGATCTATTACAGGCAGTCCTTTGACGGATGTGGCTATCAAGGGATTAGGACCTCTTACTGCTAAGCAGCTTGGTGTGGTAGGAGTTGATTCCGGTCTTAAGTTCATGGATAGCCAGAAGGATCTTGTTGATACAAGATTAGATACAGCAGAAACGGAAGAAAATACTGCTAATATTTATAAAAAGCTTGTTGAGCGATATGGTGGACCAGCTCTTGCAGGCGGTGGCCTGTTAGGGTTGGCTGCTGTGATTGCGATGTATATGAAGAATAAGGGCGGTGGCGCCCAAGGCAGCGATCCAGGAGTTCTTTCTGTTAATATACCAGAGAGACAGATGAGTGAGAAGTTCTACAATACTTTGAGCCGAGATCTTTTGTTTGATTCTCCCAAGGAAAAGAAACGAAAGCTTCAGATGTTGCAGGAAAAGAATCCTAACGATCCAATGTTTCAGCAGGCACTTCCTCTTAAGAGCGCTAATTATAAAAAAAAAGAGTTTAAAAAAACTTTTGAAAAGCAAGCCTTGTCTTTAGCTGCAAGAGGTATAGGCGCCCTAGGTAAGGGACTATGGCACGGAGGTCGTGCATTAGGAGGTCGCGCACTTAAGCCGCTTGCCCGCCCTTTTACCCAGTCAGGTCCGGGAGTAGCGGATATGACCCTTAAGCCATGGGCCCGATCAGCTCGGAATTTAACTGCAACTAATGCCGGCTTGAATGTAGGTCTTATGGGCCTAGATAAAGCAACAGGCTGGGATACGGCAGGTACTCATCGCGGCTGGCTTTTTGATCCATTTACAGATGCAGGTCGCTACGGAAAAGAATGGTGGACGGGCATGGATGAGCAGGGAAATGCCTTAACAGATGCTCAGAAAAGTACTAAGGGGTGGAAAGCTTTAGGTAATGCAGCTTGGGCTGTTCCGAATCTTCTACTAGGCGCTACAGGAGCTAGTGCTATAGGTAGGTGGGGCCTTCGCGGAGCTGGTCATGTTGCTGGTGCCGGTCTCAAAGGGATACCAGGAACAGGCAATCTCCTCGCTCCTCTTAATTGGAGTGCGCGTCAGACCGGAACAAAGTGGAATAAGGGCCTTCAAAGATTTTTGGATAAACGGATCTCAAACCCAATGAACACCGGAGAGATGTTGCCTTTACACGCAGCAAGGCATGGGTTTCGCTCTATAGGCTTAGACCCCAGTAAGTCTGCTATAGGTTCTATAGGTTCTACGTTATTCGGTGGTGCTATGACAACGCCTTACACAGGTTTTGGTGCGATAGGCGGAGTAAGCCCAACAACGGGGGTGAAGCTAGTCGCCCCTCTTCAGAAGATAATGCAGAACGCGGGAAGCTATGCTGCTCCAGGTTCTAAGGCAAAGAAATTTTGGGATAATTACGCAGTAGGTACGCTACCATGGCAGATGGCAATACGAAACCGGAGGAAGGATATTGCACGTATGTTCCCCGATAATTGGTGGAAGCGGCAGGCAACTCGTATTGGGGGCTACATAGGACAAGGAGCCCAGAAACACAATACAGGCAGAAATTGGCTAGATGCTGGTAAATACGTAGGGGGACATATACTACCTAAAATGCTAGCAACAGTAACTCCAGGAGGCTATTTGGCATATAACATGGGCGCTCCTATATTGCAGGGCTTTGGCCATGGGGGAATAGGAGACTCTGGTCAAGCACGCGAGAAATGGGAAAAGAACGTAGAACAACTGCGGGCTCAGGGCGTCCCTGAAGATCAATTACCAGCCCCGCCGACACTAGCGCAGACCCGGACTATGTTGTCACCATTCGCTCGAGCCACAAGAGCTTCACACCCTAATTGGTATAATCGATGGGCAGGTACGGCCTTAAGCTCCGGAGTTACGCCCTTTGGCTATTGGAACCCATATGATGACGGTTCTCTTGATGATGATTATGATAAAGGTGATGTTAGTAACTTATCTGGTCCAGGACACCAATACCTAGGTATTACCCCAGGCGGGGGAAAAACGACATCCGGAAAACCCGACTATGCAGGCCCAATCGGGCTTGGAAATCTCAATGATCCACAGGTTCCCACCGATGATTACTTATACAGTAGGTATTATACTCAAGCCAGGAACGCTGGAGTAAACCCCGCAGACAGGGCAAAATGGGAGGAATATCAGGAGAAAGAAATGAAGAAAGCCCAGCGAGGCCCATTAGCAAAGGCAATTTCAACTTTAGCCCTTTTAACCGGGGCAACGCCTTCGTCGATAAAGGCCCCTTGGAACATAAGTAAGAAGAGGGAGGATTGGGAGCGTCGCATAGCAGCTGCTAGAAGGCAAGCTCTTAGTAGTGGAACCTCCGATGACTGGCTCGCGGATTTTCTGACAAATCAACAAGAAGCTTATGGGAGCCGCAGGTAATGGAGTACGTCGGTCTTAAAAACGACAAACTACAAGCTGTGCAGCCTAGAGATGTCGATTACGAACTTGAGAGCCCTAACTCTTTTTTTGGGGCTCATGCTAATTTGGTGCCCATGCAGAGCGCTCTTATGGGCCCTAGATTATTTTATGGAGCTAAGTTCCAGAATCAAGCACTGCCAGTAATTAATTCAGAAGCGCCCCTAGTCCAGTCTTTAATAGATGGAGAAGAGGATAAAAGTTTTGATAGCGAGCTAGGCAGGCATGCTGGAGCAAAGTTCTCTCCTACTGACGGTACAATCTCTCGTGTTGGTGCCGATTACATAGACATGGTTGATAGTGGCGGAGAGAAGCATAGGGTTTCTCTATACAATAATTTTTTATTTAATAGAAAGACATCCATACACAATAAACCATTGGTTAAAAAGGGAGATCCTGTAAAGTCAGGCCAGATACTAGCTAAGTCTAATTATACGGACGATGAAGGCACGCTTGCCCTTGGTTTGAATGCTAGAATAGGTGTAGTGCCTTATAGGGGTTTTTCTCTTGATGATTCAATAGCTGTATCTGAACAATTCGCCAAGAGATTGTCTAGCGACCACATGGATTCTTATTCTCTCGATTATAATCGAGGAGTGAAAGGCGGCAAGGGGCATCATGTAGGGATATTTAGTAACATAAGAGGTAATGATTATTATACTAAAGACCAGCTAGACCTATTGGACGATGACGGAGTGATCAAAGAAGGGACTATTCTAAACCAAGGAGATCCCATAATTTTAGCAACTAAACCTAAAGCCGTATCTTCTACTTCTTCTCAGTTAGGTAAACTCTCTAACTTTATGCGTAATAGCAGAAGTGATGCTTCAGAGATATGGGACAGCGCATCTCCCGGAATTGTTTCCGATGTTGTTAAGATGCGTAATCGTGTCAAAGTTTCCGTAAAGTCAGTAAAACCTTCTAAGGCAGGAGATAAGATAGTATTTAGATCAGGCCAAAAGGGCGTGATATCCAAAATCATTCCTGATGAGCATATGCCTAGAACAGTAGATGGCAAACCTTTGGAAGTTTTGCTAAATCCTTTAGGTATTCCTTCTCGTGTTAATAACTCCATAATTTATGAGTTACTTTTAGGTAAAGCTGCCAAGGCTCGTGGCAAAGGCTATAAAGTACCTACGTTTAATAAAGCTGGAGAGCGTTGGTTTGACTACGTACAAGCGCAATTGGATGAATTAGGAATACCGGAAACAGAAGAAGTATTTGATCCTGAGCTTAATACTAAATTAGAAAATCCAATTACTGTAGGTAATGGTTATGTCTTAAAGCTCCATCACACATCAGGATCTAAAGCTAGTGCTCGCGCTCAAGGGGCTTATGATGTTAATGAGCAACCACTTAAAGGTGGTGATGATATGGCTAAGAGCAAACGCCTTTCCGGTTTGGAAGATCACGCCCTGCTCTCCGCTGGGGCTTATGGTTTCTTAAAGGATATGTCTGTTGTACGCGGAGCTAAGAATGACGAGTACTGGGAGCAGCTAAGACAGGGACATGATCCTAAAACTCCTGATACTCCTTTCGTGTGGAACAAGTTTACGGCGCTATTAAATGGGTCTGGCTATCAAGCACGTAAAATGGGTAAGGGGGGTTTACGTTTGGGGCCTATGACAGATGCTGTTTTAGACGAACACAAACCTTATGAAGTAAAGAATGGAGAGTTGGTTGATCTTAGATCTTTGGAGCCTATATCTGGAGGGCTGTTTGATAACTCTATGTTATTTTCTAATAAATTTGGTAAAATAAAACTACCATTCCCAGTAGTTAACCCAGCCTTTGAAGAAGTAGTCCGCCGTATTTTGGACGTGAAAGAAGCTGATTTTAGAGACATAATGTCAGGCAAGAAAGAATTACCGGATCACGTATTAAAGAGACTTGGTATGAAGCCACAAACAAAAGAGTCACAATGAAGATCAATCCATTTGAAATTAAAAGATTAGTAAAAGAAGCCAGTAACTTAGATTTATCGGCACTGAACTATAACCACAGCAGAGATAAGAACAAACCAGGACGTCAGGGAAGCTATACAGGTCGCTATTCTCCACAAGGTATCGCAAGACAGCGCGGTTTAGCTAATCTTAAAAAGTTTAGAGAGAGTAATCCAGATATTGGTTATGATGATTTAAATGACGCACAACGCCGTCAGTTAGATAATCTGGGTATGCAAGGTGGGAATTCGCAGGACGTGATGGGTCTTTGGGATTCTCTTCAACCAGAATCTGCAGAATCCTTGGCACAACGAACACAAGAACGCGCTGATGCACAATTTCCACCTGTAGGAACTTCAGATCGAAGAGAGGCAGACAGAAAGCGTTTGCTTGCTCAAACTAGCATTAATTCTTTAGATGAGCTGAATAATCCTGGAGCCAGCGCTACTAGGGATATGGCGAGGGATAGGCTAAGTGGAATGAGACGTGAGGACGCAGCGGATAATCCATTTAATGAAGTAGGCCCAGCGGGTCCTTTAGATGGTTTATCTTCTGATGAAATCTCAGCAGGCAGGGGTGCTATTGCGGAAGCAAATCCAGGCATGTCGCCAAAGGGCGTAGAAGATCAATTTTTAAGAGATACAATTCAAGACCAGCATTATAAAGAAAAACCATGGACTGATCCTGAATATAAAGGCCTCTCCTCAGCTAGTGGTAGTGCGCTTCTCAGACCCTATCTTGCTGGAGAATTGGACCCGGCAACAGCAAAACAATTTGAACAGTATGGAGGGGTAAGCGATCTTGATAAACGAAAGTACGAGTATGATCGTTATAATACTGTCGTACAGAGCGACCCAAATGCTCCTAGAGGATACTTGGGGGGCCGACATGGTTATGAGTTTGCGGATCAATACGGACCTAGCGATTATGCAGCCGCACCTTCTGCACCTCGTCCTCCTGTAGGTACTCATGCAAATCAGGATACTGGAGCTCCTACAGCACCACAACCAACAGCACCACAACCAGCAGCACCACAACCAGCAGCACCACCTAGGATGGCGGGACAACACCACCAAGGACAGACTTATGACCAGGTAATGCAAACAGCTAGGTCACGAGGTTTACAGCTTAGCTCAGACGGTAGAAGCTGGGTTCCTACGCAGCCTCCAGCAGGCGCTCCTCCAGCAGGCGCTCCTCCAGCAGGTGGCGCTCCTCCAGCAGGTGGCGCTCCTCCTCCAGCAGCAGCCCCACAACAAACACAACCAAAACCAACCCTTACTGCTAAAGTAGGACCTAATCCCTTACAGAATAGTAGCAACCTAGCAGAGATCCCACCAGGTCCTGTTAGAAAAATGTGGCAGAACAGACCCACTAATAATCCCTATCAGCCAGGCTCACAAACAGGACCGTCATCAATAAGACCAGGAGGCACACTACCAGGAACGCCAGTACCACCACGTCCTGCTCCTACCCCTAGCGGATCGCCACCACCAACAAGGCCAACAACAATGCCAGGAAATCCAATAACGTCAGAGCATCTTAATTCATTAAAACAACCAACGAACGCACCACCGATCTTTAAGGGGCAGGTTTTTGAATGAGCCAAGCTTTAAATAACATACCCACTACGGGCCCCGAAGCTATCGCAGCCGCGATAGCTACTTATTCTATTGATGATATAGAAAAAGAGGCTACTGATATTCTAAGATCAGGTAAGAAGTCGGCTAGAGGAAGAGCCGTAAAGCTTCTCCGTTATGTTAAAGGCTTTAGAAGAAATAAATTAAAACCGTCCGACTATATAATAAAGAATGTTCCTGTAATACCTCCCAAGTTTCGTCCTTTTAATGTTATAGGCGATGCTTTTGTTCCTGGTGCGGCTAACGAACTATATCGTGATTTATTTTCTGTAATGGACGCTCATAAAGATGTGTCCAATACATTTGGAAATGAGCTGTCAGGCGATAGTAAGCTCAATGTGTATGATTCGGTAAAAGCCGTTTATGGATTCGGGAAACCGGTGCTCCCAAAAACTAGATACAGGGGTGTTTCAGGATTCTTACAACAAGTAATTGGTAATAACTCTAAGTTTAGTTTTTTCCAAAGAAAAGCAGTATCTAAGCCGGTAGATTTTACTTCAAGGGGTGTGATAGGGGTAGACCCTGATTTAGACCTAGATCAGATAGGCGTGCCTAAGGATATGGCTTTTAAAATATACAGCCCATATATACAGAGAGAACTAGTACGAAGAGGTATTTCACGACACAAGTCTTTAAAAGCCGTAGTCGATCAGACTCCGGAAGCGAAGGCAGCCCTTGAGTCTATTATACAAGACCGTCCCATTGTTTATTCAAGAGCGCCTGCTTGGCATAAGTATAACGTAACAGCCGGGTATCCTAAATTAATAGATGGTGATACTATTCTTATAAGCCCGTTAGTGACTACAGGCCATAATGCTGATTTTGACGGAGATACTATGAATCTTCATGTTCCTTCGCTACCCGAGGCTGTCGATGATGCTAAGGAGAAGTTAATGCCCTCTAAGATGTTATTTTCTATTAAGGAACGAAATAAAGTAGTGCCAAGTCCTACACAAGAGCTTATTCTGGGTTTGTATACAGCACAACATAGACCAGCTAGAGCAAAACATATTTTTAAAAATGAAGAGGAGGTTTTACAGGGTATTGAAAAAGGTACAGTAAAACTATCTGATGAAATTACTATAAAGCCATAAACTATTATGAAAGAGATAAACGAAGCCTTAAGTGCTATTAGAGAACTCAAAGAAGGTTTGGAGAAAAAATCTTTTGCTCCTATGCCTCAACAACAAGCTCCAGCAGGCGCTCCTCCTCCAGCAGGCGCTCCTCCAGCAGGTGCTCCTCCTCCAGCAGGTGCTCCTCCTCCAGCAGGTGGCGCTCCTCCAGCAGGAGGTGGTAGTATAGTTCAGATGATTCAGCAAGCTGGGTTAGACCCTAATCAGCTATTGCAGGATCCTAATCTAATGGCGCAAGTAGCTCAGCAGGCAGGAATGCCTCCTGAGCAATTAGCTCAGATGATACAAGCTGAGCTAGGCGGCGGTGCTCCTCCAGCTGGCGCTCCTCCAGGTGGCGCTCCTCCAGGTGGCGCTCCTCCAGGTGGCGCTCCTCCAGGTGGCGCTCCTCCAGGTGGAGAAGGACCAGGTCCTATAGATGAGCTTTTTAGTGTGGTACAAGAAATGTTACCTGTTGTAGAAGAGCAACAACAGCAGATGCAAGCACTACAACAACAAGTTGCTATGTTGACATCTAATTTAGAACGCTTTATGCAAGGACTTGATGATCCATCACCAGCTCCTGAAGGTATATAAAGCGATAAAATGATTAGAGTTAGAGATATAGAAGGTAATGAAATTCCCCTACCTGAAAAAGCTATATTCGTTGAGATATGTTCCGAAGATGGCAAGGTTGCTTTTGTTTTCTTTAACCAAGATAACCAAACTATTTGTAGTTTTGATAGCGAATCCCCAGAGGCTAATAGGTATGCCGCGAGATTTAACGTCGAATTTACTAATAAGATAATAGACTTATCTGAAAGATATAAAGACTTGTAATGGGACCTAGGAGAAGAGATGACTGGAAAGTCAGAAAAGTAGAAGATCCTCAAACTGATAAGGATCTTATACCTGCCGGCACCCAACCGAAAGACGCTCCTCTTCCTAATAATGCTGTAAATCATACAAAGAATATAACGCTTAATGAAGACGCTCCTCCTTCTGCAGACTTTGTTCCCTGTAGTTTATGGGCGGGTGCTTGTAGTAATGATTTAGATACTACTAATGATTTAGATGGGACAAACGACATAGATCCTGGAAACGGAGCATTTGGGGGCTCGTGTCCCCCTGATGATGATGACCTATGCCCGCCTCCTCCATGTCAGAACTTAGTAGGCCTGCAAGGAAAAATTTATAGTGTGGGTGGTGATGACAATTTAGTAACAATCGGCGTAGGAGTTCCAGAAGATACTGACTATTTAGTAGTAAACGTTTTGGGAGGCGTAGCAGATACGGACTCCCCTCCCAATAACCCCGGCGGTGCTGTCGATAATCCACAGGCTGTTGATGATTTAGCGAAGTCTGGAGAGATCACCGCTGCAGAAGCGGCTGCCATTAAAGCTGGAACCGCCGTTCTTTTAAATTTAGATACCAACGAACTATCGGAAAATTATGACATAACCCTCAACTCTGGGAGGGTGGTATCTATAAGTATTGAAAAGTGCCCTCCTCCGCCTCCTCCTCCGCCACCAGATTGTAAGAAGAAAAATACTAATGGGGACACAATAGAGGTAGATCCTGATTGTGATCCTGCTGACGCATGGAGTGATCCTGGAAATCCGAATGGCACTTGTGTCAGCGCGCATGCAGATTGCCCTCCTCCCGATGATCCACCGAAGGACTGCGGGCAAGCAGAGAACGATTTAAATTGCGCAAATTTACCACCAAAGAATCCGCCGGCGTTTGACCCTAGAAAAGGTAGATTAAAACAAGGGCTGAACGGAGGGAATGCGGATGGCTGGCCATCAGGCATGGTTATAGACCCTGACTGCGGTAACCAAAATGCTGGTCAGAACCAAGGAGCGGGCCAGGTTGGTGATATGTTTGAGTGGAATGTTGGTATGGGTATGGATAAGGCAAACTGGGCAGATCCAAATGCGACTCCTTGTGTAAAAACAAAAGACAAATGCCCTTGTGACGCAATATCTTGTGATGAGGTTTTAGGAGAGATGAAAAATGCTGATCCTATTATCAATTTTGATGTAGACGACATAATAGATAAAAAGACGTTAATAGATAATCAGTATGCTGGCGTAGAAATCAGAGAAGTAGATTGCGCTGGCGAAGCGGAAATGCGTCCCCAAGGGGATGATATAAATGAGCGTTGTTGCTGTCCTGACTATTCAAATGCAACAAAGCTTGGAGGACAGCCTATCATTGCGGGCAGAGGGCTTGCTCAATGGAAGGCAACTAAGGCAGCTCAGAATTATCCTGAATGCTGGGAATCAGCTGAAGGGTGCGGAGAAGGCGCATGTGGTCAACAACTTAAAATAGGATCCGGAGATCCTTGTGGTAATAATACATCTAATGATCTAAACGATTTAGAAGAATGGTGTGCTGATGTTAGTTTAGAGGCTGCAATAGCTGGTCTTCCAAACTTAGCCGAAAATAGAGATTACTGTATCGAGTTTCACGTAGATGTCTGTAAGGGGACTCATGATGAAGCGACCTTCAAGGCTTCTAATGCGGCTCAATATAGCCTTAAAGTGGGCGATAAGAGAACAACAGCTAAAACAGTCGGTCCTAGAGATGTAGAGGATTTAGGCAATAGTAAGTATCTTGTTCAATGGCGTCCTCAGGACGGTAAGATGCTCTTTTTTGATGGTATGCGTCTTAAGCGATCCGGGACTGTTTTGACGGTAGACTGTCCTATAGAGTGTCCTAATGAATATCCATGTGACGAGGTTGTTGATGGTTACTTTGATGAAAAGGAGCATCAATCTAATGGCGATCGTTATCATAATGATAAATTTACCGTAGATTTAACAGCTAATGGTTTTGAGTTCCCCCCAGAGGAGACCGCTGAGTTTATAAAGCATTGTTTTAAAGTGGTTATTACTGGTAACGGTACGGGTACGGTAGACGCAACTTATGCAGGTAGGGTAGAGAGCAAACCTTTTGCTAATAATCAGGTAGAGATCGAGTTTGAGATTACCAAAGAAGATAAGCCTGAGACTGAAGTAGAGATTCAAGTTAAGGATGCCGCAGCTGATTCTACATGGGATATAAAAACTACATGCCCTGAGGAATGTGGTTCGAGTTCTAGCCTAAGAAGCTCTAGCAGTTTTAGTGATAGCTCTAGCAGCAAGAACAGCAGCAGCAGTTTTAGTGATAGCTCTAGCAGTGAGAGAAGTAGCTCTAGCAGTTTTAGTGATAGCTCTAGTAGTAATAGCTCTAGCAGTCGTAGCTCTAGCAGTCGTAGCTCTAGCAGTGAGAAAAGTAGCAGCTCTAGCAGCGATAGCTCTAGCAGTAATAGCTCTAGCAGTCGTAGCTCTAGCAGTGAGAAAAGTAGCAGCTCTAGCAGTGAGAGAAGTAGCTCTAGCAGCGATAGCTCTAGCAGTGGGAAAAGCAGCTCTAGCAGCGATAGCTCTAGCAGTAATAGCTCTAGCAGTGAGAAAAGCAGCTCTAGCAGCGATAGCTCTAGCAGTAATAGCTCTAGCAGTGAGAGAAGTTCTAGTAGCAGTGAGAGAAGTTCTAGTAGCAGTGAGAGAAGTAGCTCTAGCAGTGAGAGAAGTAGCTCTAGCAGTGAGAGAAGTAGCTCTAGCAGTGAGAGAAGTAGCTCTAGCAGTGAGAGAAGTTCTAGTAGCAGTGAGAGAAGTTCTAGTAGTAGTGAGAGAAGTAGCTCTAGCAGTGAGAGAAGTTCTAGTAGCAGTGAGAGAAGTAGCTCTAGCAGTGAGAGAAGTTCTAGTAGCAGTGAGAAAAGTAGTAGCTCTAGCAGTGAGAACAGCTCCTCTAGCAGTGAGAGAAGTAGCTCTAGCAGTGAGAACAGCTCCTCTAGCAGTGATAACAGCTCCTCTAGTAGTAAGCACAGTAGCTCTAGCAGTGAGAACAGCAGAAGTAGCAGCAGCAACAGCAGCGATAGTAGCGATAGTAGAAGCTCTAGCGGCAACTCTAGATCGTCAAGGAGTTCTCAAGGTATTCCACCTCCGCCACCCCCCCCACCTCCACCACCGCCACCTGACCCGCCCTTACCCCCACCGG
>Ga0315318_10000329_pt1 | contig 19053 bp, 30 predicted proteins | sample M1200m3416metaG_FD_203703 | JGI IMG/M metagenome (GOLD analysis project Ga0315318, IMG submission 203703) | Ammonia-oxidizing marine archaeal communities from Monterey Bay, California, United States - M1 200m 3416 | ecosystem: Environmental > Aquatic > Marine > Coastal | place: USA: California... | reverse complement strand
AAACGAAACCAGGTAATCAGCGAAGTCAGCGAAGAGCTGGCCAGCCGCTGGATGGGAGAAATAGAATAATGAAGACTGAGAGAAGGTATCAACCAGCAGGCGAGGCGCTCGAAATCAGGCAGGACCAGAATGGAAATATCAGCGGGTACGCCGCTGTATTTTATAACTCTGAAGACCGCGGCAGCGCGTTCGGCCTCTGGGATGGCGCTGAAGAGCGCATCATGCCGGGGGCTTTCTCCAGGGCGATCTCTGAGAAGGACGACGCCAGGGCGCTCTTTAACCATGAGGCTGATAAGCTCCTGGGGCGCGTGAGCGCTGGCACCCTGCAACTGAGCGAAGATGCGCGGGGCCTGCACTATTCTATAAGCCTGGGCAACACGACAGCCGCCAAGGACGTCCGAGAGATGATTAACCGGGGCGACCTTACCGGCAGCTCATTCTCTTTTAAAGTGACGGATGAAGACTGGACCGAGGAAGAAGGGAAGCAGGTAAGGAATATCAAGGGTGTAGAGCTCTTTGATGTCGGGCCGGTGACATTCCCGGCCTATGAAGCCAGCACAGCCAACAGCCGCGACATAGAAGGCGCGAAAGAAAGCCAGGAAGAGTTTGAACGCGAGAAGGTTAAAGAGCGCGTGAATGAGCGCTTTGAGGCCCTAGCCCTGAAGATTGACCCAGAGCTTGCAGACAGTAAGCTTACAGACGATTCTTGACAGTCTGAGAGGGCTTTATATACTCTCAGTATACATTTTAGCTACAAGGCCGGGCGCTCCAACGCGCTAAAGGCCGCAGCTTCTGATACCTGTCCAATCAGGCAAAAGAGCCGCACGAAACCCCAATAGTTTCAGCGGTTCTTTTTTATGGCCGTTGAGAGAGGAAACAGATGAGCATTAAGGCCTTAAAAGAGCAGCGCTTTGATATCTTCAAGCGCCTGGAGGAGCTCCGGAACCTTGCAAATAGCGAGGATCACAAATGGAGTTCAGAGGACGAAAACAACTGGGAAGCCTGTAATGGCGATTATGATCGCCTGAGCAGATCCATAGAGGTGACGGAACGCACCGAGGAGCTCGAAGCCCAGCTTGCAGAGCGTAGCGAAAAGCGAAACCTTTTCCGCGCTGAGCTGCCGGAGAGTGTGCGAGACGCTGCCCCTAGCCGAGAAGAAAGAGACGACGCGCTACAGGGCTGGGCGAGGGCTCAGATGGGCATGGACCTGGAAGAGCGTCACCAGCTCGCCTGTCGCAAGTGCGGCGTGAATCCTAAAAAGGGCCATTACGAAACCCAGCTTTACCGGGGCAATTATGACACCATGCGCCGCGAAATGCGGGCGCAGGGTGTTGACACCGCTAGCGGTGGCGGCGACCTGGTGCCGGAGGGCTTTGTTTATGAGCTCGAACGGGCGCTTTTAGCCTATGGCGGCATGCGTCAAGTGAGTTCTACGATAAGGACGGATTCCGGTAATGATCTGCCCTGGCCAACTGTTAACGATACTGGCAACGTCGGCGCAATCCTGGCCGAGAATACCCAGACCGGCGCGCAGGATGTAACCTTCGGTTCTACTACGCTGGGAGCGTACAAGTACACGTCCAAGCTGGTGTTAGTTTCTGAGGAGCTGATGCAGGATTCAGCGTTTAACCTCACAAGCGAGCTGGGTTCACTCCTGGGAGAGCGTATTGCGCGAATCCTGAACACTCACTTCACGACGGGAACCGGTTCAGGACAGCCCAGCGGTATTGTATCGGGCTCGATCAGCGGCAAAACGGCCGCATCTGCAACGGCTATTACAGCCGGTGAGATTATAGACCTGTTCCATAGTGTCGATCCGATGTATCGAGACAGCGCGTCCAGCGTCTGGATGTGTAACGATGCGTCCATTGCGGCTATACGTAAGCTGGTTGACAGCGACGGGCAGTTCCTCTGGCAAGCCGGGATGCAGGCCGGGATACCTGATCGCCTCTATGGTAGGGCTGTGGTCGTCAACCAGGACGTTGCCGATATCGCGGCTGGAACCTTCCCGATTATTTTCGGTGACTTCTCTCTCTATAAAATCAGAGACGTCGCTGGCGTAAGGCTCTACCGGATGAACGAGCGCTACCGCGATTTCGACCAAACTGGGTTCGTTATCTTCTCGCGTCACGACGGGGTACTTCTGAACGCAGGAACCAACCCGGTCAAGTATCTGACGATGGCAGCTTCCTGATGAAAGTTTGCCTACTAGTAAGCAGAGCAGGGCCTACGTTCAGCCAGCAGGCAGGCGATGTTATCGATGTTTCCTCTGATGAGGGAAAACGTCTGATCGCCGCTGGGCAAGCGCAGGCAGTAAAGGGAGGAGCCTCTAAGGGGGGCTCCTCCTCTTCTTCTTCTAAACCTAAGAAGAAAGCCGAATAAATGAAGATTAAGCTATTGGTGAACTGGCACCGGGAGACCTGCTCCCATTGTGTTGGTGACGTTATCGAGGTCTCAAAGAAGACAGGCGAACACCTGATTTCTATAGGCCAGGGCGTCAAATCTACCGGGAGCGTAACAGAAGCCGCTGCCATAGATCCGGATACAGAGAACGCAAGCCAGCCAGCTCCTGAGAAGAGGTAAGCAATGGGCCTAGCCGTTGTCACACCACCAAGCGAAGAGCCGATTACTCTCGCAGAGCTGAAGACGCATCTGCGGGTAGATACGTCGGCAGACGATACTTACATCACCGCATTGGGCGCGGCAGCTCGCGCCTGGTGCGAGGGGTTCTGTAATCGTCAGTTCGTCAGCGCGACCTATGATTGGCGTATTGATAAATTCGGAGAGCTCCTGGTGCCTAAACCTGATCTGGTCAGCGTGACCAGCATCAAATACATCGACACCGACGGCGCAGAGCAGACGGTTTCTTCGAGTATCTATGACGTCGATACAGACCAGGCACCAGGGCGTATCAGGCTGGCGTATGATAAGAGCTGGCCGGATGATCGTAGAGCTGTAACGAATTGCGTAACGGTGCGTTTCGTCGCAGGCTATGGCGCGGCCTCAGCGGTCCCTGAGACCGTCAAGGCGGCGATTAAGCTTCTCGTAGGGCATTTGTACGAGCATCGGGAGGCCGTGACGCTAGGGCATCTCTCGCGCTCTCTACAGTACGGTCTAGAGCGCCTGCTCTGGCCCTATAAGATGGCCGAGGTCTAATGCTAGCAGGTAGGCTCCGGCATCAGATCGAGTTTCAGCAAGAGAGCCTGGCGGCTGATGGTCAGGGGGGCTCTACGCGCTCATGGTCCAGCCGGGCTTTTGCATTCGCCAGCATGAAGCCGCTGCGAGCTGAAGAGAGATTCTATAACGAGCAACTGAATCACACCGGCACCCATCAATTTACGATCAGATACCGAACTGACCTTGATGAGACTGACCGCATCAAGTTCTCAGGGAAATTCTACCAGATCACCGGCATTATCAACCCGAACGAGAATGACCGGCAGCTTGTCATCACCGCGAAGGAGATCAAGACATGACCTTTAATCTCAAACTTGATGAAACCAGCAAGGGCGTCTTGTTTAAGCGCCTTGCGTTGATGTCTCTGAAGATCAGGCAGAACGTAGAGCAAGAGGTCGATAAGAGCTCAAAGGCGATCCAGGCAACAGCAAAGAGCAGAGCGCCCAGGGATACCGGGGCGCTGGCGCGTTCAATAGCGCGGAAGAAATTTAACGATGGACTCACGGGCGTCGTATACACCAAAACCAGCCGGGCCGGCGGGAAGAGCGGCACAGGGTACGCGCATCTTGTCGAGTTCGGCAGCGGTGGATTCTACCGAACGCCGCCAGGCGTATCTCGCGGCGGTAGCGCTGGGCCGTATAGGCCATCGTCCACCAGGATGCTGGCCGAATGGGCCGAACGAAAAAACCTGCCAGCCTTCCCGGTGGCCAGGGCAATCGGTGAGCGCGGAGGCGTCCAGGGGCGTCCGTTCCTTTTCCCGGCGTATGAGGGCGAGCGGGCAAGCTTCACCAGGGCGCTACGTCGCGCCATCTGGAACCGGGGCGTCAAAAGCGTAGCGGCGGGGGCGGCATAATGGGCGAAAGATTACCCCTCAACAGCCTGCAAAAAGGCATCTACAGCCGCCTGACAGATGGCAGTTTTACCTTTAATTGCTACGATGAGGTGCCGGAGAACACGCCCACGCCCTACGCAGAAATCGGGGGATGTAGCGTAGCGCTGGACCTGGAGACGGTTAGCGAATGCACGACGACACTACACGCCTTCAGCGATACAGCAGGCAATAAACAATGTAATGACATGCTGGAGATGGCTATCGAGAGCCTGACCAGCTCCGCGCTAACGCTAGATGAAGACTTCAGCCAGGCGATGGGGCGTCTTGAGCTCGCAGAAATATTTAAAGAGTACCATGCTGATGGAAAGCTCATCAGACATGGAGTTTTAAGGTTTCGCTGGATTCTCAGCGATGACGAATAAGGAGATTTAATTCATGGCAGTACAGACAGGTCTTTCCTGGCTATTCTATGTAGACACAGCGGCAAGTGAGGGCTCACCAAGCTGGGCGAAGCTCCCACAACAGCGCGGCGGCAACCTCAATTTCTCGAAGAGCGACGTAGACGCGACCAACAAGGACGAATCAGGCTGGGAAACCAGCGTAAGCACCCGGAGAGGCTTCAGCGCTTCCGTTGATGGCGCTTATGAAGACAACGACGCGGCGCTGAATTACATTATCGACACTAACCAGCTTCACGCCTCAGCGACGGACAACCGGGTACAGCTCAAGATGGTAGACCAGGCAGGTGACACGTACATCGGCTGGACTACGGTGGACAGCATCGAGCTGGATGCGCCTGAAGCTGATCTTGTTTCTTACTCTCTGAGCTTCACCGGACGCGGCGCGCTGACGCTGACAAGAGCCTAATATGAGCAACCCAATGCCCAGCGGAGTAGAGATCCAGCTTGACCGCAAACGGCGGTTATATTTCGGCTGGAATGCTTTCTGCTCTTTTGAAGAGCGGATGGACAAGAGCATCATGGACGCCCTGGGCGATGGGAATAATCTACGGTTCGACACTATTCGCAGTTTGCTATGGGCTGGCCTCCTCTGGGAAGAAGAACATCTAACCCCGGAGGAGGCTGGCGACCTTATCGACCGAGTACCAGAGGAAGCCGCCGAAGATGGCACCCTGGCAGCTAAAGCTCAGTACGTTATGGAGCGGGTGCTGGTGGCGATGGAAGCTCATAACATGGTGGCAAAAAAAAAGGACAAGGCCAAGAAGGCGAGCTAGTACAGGGATGGGATGACCTTCTCTTGATGGCATTCCGTATGGGCCTGAAACCGGCAGAATTCTGGGCGATGACACCGAGAAACTTCCAGCTAATGAGTGAGGCGTTTAATGAAAACGAAAAAGCCGCACACGACGCCCGAGCCTGGTCACTTGCTACACTCATTACAGCGCTGGGCCAGTTCAAGAAACGGCCTAATCCGGGAAAGCTCTTCGATGAGCTCTCCGGGCGTAAGGTGCGCCGCGAAAGTTCCGTTTCAGGCAGCGAAAAAATCAGGCAGATTATGCAGGACTCAAGCGCCAGGATTAAAGAGAGAGAGCTAAATGGCGGTTAATCTTGGTTCGATGAATATTACGCTGGGCCTGGACCTCTCGAAGTTCGAGAAGTCTATGAAGGGCGTTCGCAGGCGCTTCGGGCGTCTCAGCGGGCAGCTCAAGATGGCCGGGCGTGATCTGACAGCCGCGATCAGCGCACCGCTGGCCGGGGTAGGCCTCCTGGCGACCAAGACGGCTATAGACTGGGAGACCAGTTTTGCCAAGGTCCAGAAGACCGTCAAGGGGACAGACGTTGAGCTGGCCGAGCTCGCCAAGGGCTTAAGAGATATGAGCCTTCGCCTGCCGGTAGCGGCTGGTGGCCTTGCCAGTATTGCCGAAGAGGCCGGACGCCTGGGCATCAAGGGGCGGCAGATTCTGTCCTTTACCGAAACCATCGTTAACCTGGCAGAAACCAGCACGATGGCCGCTGAAGAAGCCGCGACGGCGCTGGCAAGATTTGCGGCGATCACGAAGCTGCCCCAGGAAGAGATCAACCGGCTGGCAACTAGTCTAACGATCCTTGGTTCAGAATTCGCGACGACGGAAAGCGAAGTGATGGAGATGGGCCTGCGCCTGGCAGCTACAGGCAAGCTGATAGGAATGTCTGAGGCTGATATTCTGGGCTTGTCAGCCGCGATGACGTCTGTGGGCATTGCTGCCGAGATGGGCGGTACTGCCATGAGCAAGGTCTTAATAGGTATCGCGGAGGCCGCTGGCGAAGGCGGCAAGAAGCTGGATACGATGGCGTCTATTGCCGGGATGAGCGCTGACAAGTTCCGGCAGAAGTTCGAGAAAGACGCGGCTGGCGCTGTAAATACCCTGATTAAAGGGCTGGGTAAGCTCGAAAAGGAAGAAGCCTTTAAGGCCGTTGATATGCTGGGCTTTAGCGCTGACCGCACCAGGCGCATGCTGTTGACGCTGGCCGGGGCTGGCGACCAGCTCACCAAGACTCTCAGCCGCTCAAGCGATGCCTGGGACGATGAGACCGCCTTGCAGAAGCTGGCCGAAAAGCGCTACAAGACCACAGGAGCCCGTCTTACGGTCTTAAAAAACAGGTTTATGGAAATGACCAGGGTACTGGGCGAAGCCCTGATACCGGCTGTTATAGCGCTTCTGGAGGTAATCAGAGACCGTTTCCTACCCATAATACAGGGCTGGATAGAAGCATTCGCGGCGACTACGCCAGCGATGAAAGCTACCATCATAACGGTAACGGCGCTGTTCGCTGCCATAGGGCCGCTGATAATTGTTGTCGGGTATCTTGCTGGCGCGATCTCCGGGCTGGCGTCGATTCTGACCCTGGTGGCCGCTCATCCTGTAGTGGCGCTGATCGCTGGTATTGCGGCGTTGGGGATGGCGGTGGTTGGATATAACTATGTCGCTGCCAAGATGAAGAGCATCACCAGCGGCGTGGGCGTAACGCTGACCGATGCCGATCACCGCATCAAAAAGCTTACAATAAGCTTGCAGAATCTCACCAAGCTGGAAAATTATCGAGCTCAGCTCCTGGGCGCTCTGAATGAAGAAGAGAAACACCTAAATGATAACCAGGAGGAGCTTATAAGGTGGGCAGCGGCTGGCAAGCAAGCAGCCATAGACCAGCTCAAGGCCGATGCTGCGCGGCGTGATCTCATTAAGAAGCTCGCCACAGATATTAAGCGCCTGGAGGCGGCAACTAAGGGCGAAACAGCCGCCGAACTGCAACAAGCTATTGCAGTTGAAAAGGTGATGCAGGCGGTTCAGAAATCGATGGATGCCCAGGACAGGCTTGAGAAAGCCAAGAGCGGCGCAAGCCGGAAGGCCGAGCTTTATAATGCCCTGCTCGCGGAAGAGTCGCAGCTCCAGATGGAGCTCGCCACCATGTCAGGGCCAGCGGTAGCGCAGGCGCTTGAAGATTCTGAAGTTAGATATAACAATTTAAAAATTCTGCTCAAAGCCGTCACAGGCGAGGGCGGTAATTTTGCCGCGATACTGGCCGATATCAAAGCCAAGGCCGACGCCGCGAACGAAGCAGCAAAAGAGAGTATATCGAGCTGGGAAGCCTGGAAAGAGGGGATGACCAAGATCATCGCCGGGACCAGCCAGGTATTCGACGACTTCCGAACGAATACACTAACCAGCTTTACGGATGGCATTGGTGACGCCTTCGCGGATGTGCTGGTCTCCGGGGCGTCGTTCGGTGAGCAGCTCAAGAGCCTTTGGAAGTCGCTTGCCAAGATGGTTATCAGCCGCCTGGTCTCTCTGGGAGCGCAGCTCTTGATATTCGGGGCGATTCAGAAGGCTGTAAGTAAGGAAGGGATGGCCACAGTAGTCAGCGCGAAAGCTGGCGAAACCTTCGCCGCGACCTTTGCATCGGTGATGTCAGCGGTTCCTTTTCCTTTAAACGTCGCTCTCGCGCCTGTAATGGCAGCAGGGCAAGCCGCCATCATGACAGCCGGGGCGCTTGGATTAGCGTCATTTGCCGAAGGTGGCATTATTTCACAACCCCAGCTTGTACTCGCTGGCGAGGCTGGGCCAGAGGCCATCGTACCGCTTGACCGCCTGGGCGAGTTCGGGGGCGGTGGCCAGACAATCAATCTGCATGTTGACGGCGAGCTGATCGCCCAGGAAGCTGTTAAAGGGATGCCAGCGTTTATTGATGCGCGTCTGGGAGGTATATAGATGGGTTTTCGCGTAGCGCTTAAAACCAGGCCGGGAAAAAGAATAATATTCTTTGATGACATGGAACTCGAAGAGGCCAGGTCTATATGCCAAGAATTCATCGACGGGGGAGAGCCTTCTATTATTAATGTCGAAGAAAGCGAAGAGTTCACCGCCATATTTAGGACTGAGAGAGACGCCGACGCCAGCGCCAGCGCAGTTATCCTCAATCCAAAAGAGGAGAGCCGAACCGTAGAGGTCGAGGCTGAATCTCTTGAAGAGGCCATTGAGATAGTAAGGCACGACTATGCAAGCTCTCAATTGGAAATTAACCAGGATCTAACGGAGGAGCTTAATGGCTAATTCTTATCTCTGGAACAAAACGATGCTGCTTGGGTGGGGAGCCCCAAGCACGACATACGACACGATGGATTTAGCCAATACGCTAGACCATGAAAACGAAGGCGTGGGCGTAGTCTTCACAGCGAGGGAAGATTGCAGTTTAACTCATGCGAATGTGCTGATTGATGCGGTGACGGGGACTTCGCCCTACTATAAAGTGCAACTATGGCCGATGTCAGATGCCGGAAACGGACAGCCTGACATGTCCGGCACCGTCCTGGCTGAAACTGCGGGCTTCCAGGGATCGCTAACAGGGGCTTGGCCCTACACCAAGCTATTCCAGCAAGCCTTTACCACCCCATTTGCAGCAGTCGCAGGCGTGATGTACGCGATGATAATCCAACACGACTCTGGGACTATCGATGGGAGCAATAATTGCGGATTCACAGCCACAAGTGGGCGGCGAGATTATTATACCTGTGGAGCCGGTGGGTACCTTCAGGCTTATAGCGGCTCAAGGACAACCTGGTATGGATCTGGACTCTACATCCCCGGCCTCACCTGCGTGACGGATAAAGCCTACGACCTTGGCGGTGTGATGGCGGTGGAAACATCAGCAACAACCCTCACAGTTGCCGGTTACAGAGCCTGTAACAAAATCACGATGCCAGCAGCGGTGTCCGATGCTGGACTGGAGATGTATTGTATTGGTATACAGATGTCTGGTGCCATCGCCACAGGTACAAGTGAATTTAAGGTCGGCGCGTGGGATGTGGATGGGAATGAGTTATGCGATCCGACAGAATACGATGCGGAGCATGGCGTCGGTTTTGCGTCGGGGCAGATAGGTCGGACTCTAGGAGGGGCGACGATGTATTTCGCTGAACCTTTGCTGATGAGTACAGGTAATGCCTACTATATAGGGCTGGAAAATGTTTCGGGAAATACCTTCGCCTCCTTCAAAATATTTGACGCTTACCAGTCGGAATGCGAAAGGTCGTGGCCGATGGCGGGGCTTGTTGAGGCGGCGTATTGGGCTGGATCAAGCTGGTCAGATTCTTGGACTGGGTCAGCGGGGGGGAAGAATAGATGGCTAATCAACCCCATCATCTCTGACCTGTATGGGACAGCAGCAGGCGGCGGCGGCGGCGGTTCAACAACAGGCGCGACTATGGGAGTAATCGGTTAATGCCAGTTTCAAACGTAGCACTGACGGCGGTTCACTTTTTCGTAACTGACGCCGATGGCGGCGTGACCGGGGACGCCTCTAATATAGCCTTGAAGGTAGTAAAAGATGGCAGCGTGGGAGCCGTTGCGGGCTCCGTTTCCGAGATTGACGCGACCAATGCACCCGGCATGTATTCAGTACCTCTGACAGCCGCTGAGAACACCGGGAGCATGATCAGCCTTGTAGGAAAGACGTCTACCGCAGATACAACGGTTAATCCAATTTCGTGGACGAATATCAGCTCGATGGCGGCGATCAGCGGCAGCACCAGCGCCGCCGATAACCTGGAGCTGGCCGCTGGGAGCGACAGCCTTACCGCCAACGTTAAGCAGGTTAATGGGTCCACAGATGGCGCGTCATTCCTGGCGCTGGGCGCGGCAACCATGATAGAAGTTACCTGCGATTCAGGCAGCACAACCAGCAGCATCTACGGAACCGGAGGGGTTTCATCAGTCGATGATTTTTACAACGAAAGAACAATGCTTTTTGTGACAGGCGACAACGCCAATAGCGCCCGGGCCATCGTTGACTACACAGGAAGCAGCAAAAAATTCAGCGTGAGTCCAGCCTTTACGGCGTCGGCGGCAGCGGCGGATAAGTTCATAATCGTCTAATGGTCGCGACCCAATTATCTCCGATTGCATTACCCAGGCGGCGCCCTACGGTATCGCTGCCGACAGTCGACGGCATAGAGATCACCATCAACGGCGAAGACCTCAGCGGGGAATACAAGCCAGCCAGCCTGAGCATTAACGACGAGCTCGAAAGCCGAGGGACCGCTGATTTCATCCTGGTGGACGCTACCAACACCATCAGCCCAGCGCCAGGCGAGAGCGTAGACATAAAGCTAAACGTCGGATTATCCAGCACGCTGGTATTCTCTGGAACCATCCAGACGATACAGGAACGGTGGCCCACGATGGACATCGACAGCCCATTCCATACGCTGAAGATTAAGGCGGTAGACCACAACAGTATCGCGGATAGATTCCTTGTGGGGCGCACCTATGCCGAGGGCGAGCTGCCCGGCGACGTGGTGAAAGATCTCAGGACTAACTATCTTGACGCCGAGGGCGTAGGCATTGGCAACATCGAGAACGGCAGCTTTACGCTGGGCGTTGTCTCTTTCAACTATCAGAGCGTCGCAGATTGTCTTGACGACCTGGCCGAGCTGATAGGGTTTATTTGGTATATCGACTACAACCGGAACCTGTACTTTCAGGCCAGGGACACTACATCGGCAAGCTTTGGCTATTCTGATTCATCGCTGCCGATCAGGTCGCTAAAGAAGGAACGGACGCGCCAGAACTACCGGAACCGGCAGTATCTCAGGGCCGGGCGTGACGTCCAGGCGAACGCCAACACCGAGACCTTCACCGGAGACGGTGACAGGCGCACGTTTACGGTGGGCCTGCCCCTGGGCGATGCGCCCACCATAACGCTGAAGATCGGCGGCGCTGATCCCATAGCGCAGACAGTAGGCATCAATGGCATAGACAGCGAGAAGAACTGGTACTATCAGATAGACTCGAACAGTATCGAGCAGGACAGCGACGGGACCAAGGTTACCAGCTCCGACATTCTGAGCGTCACCTATAAAGGCCTGATACCTATCATCGTCCAGGCTGACCTTGAGGACCAGCAAGACCAGCGAGCCGACGAGAGCGGCGGGAGCGGCATCTGGGAGGCTATAGAAGACGACGAACGGATAGAGGATGCAGCGTTCGCCCTGGAACGGGCCAGCGGGCTGCTGGGCCGGTACGGAAGATTCCCAGAGACGCTGTCTATACAGACCGACGCTGGGCGCTTACGCGCTGGCCAGGTCCAGAATATAGAGCTCACGCGGGAAAGCGTTAACGGTGAGTATCTGATACAGAGCTGCAAGGCCAGGGATCAGGGCAACAATACCCTGGTTTATTCCTACAAATGCGTAGATGGCGCGATGGTAGGTGGCTGGGTCGCCTTCTTCAAGAAGCTCTCGCAGGCCGGGCGAACATTCGAGATCCGTGATAATGAGATTTTCATCATTATGCGCGAGAAGAATGTCAGGCTGGATATCAGCGACAGCGCAACGGGCAGCACCACCAGCGGCCTGAGCGCGTTCACATTAGACCCTTATTCCGTGTTCCTTGTAGCGTCAAGCGCGGCAAGTTATGCTGATCCGAACGGTTCATACATAGGAGCAGGCTGGACGAACGCCGACGGCACCCGGAGAGCTGGCGGCGCTAAGATTGGGAGCGTAAGAGATGGAAGTTAAAGCAAACGTCACGATAACAGTAGAGCGCGATGGCGAGCTCGTCGAGCGCTTCAAGGTTAAGAACCTGATAACCAACGGGGGCCTGAACTGGTTCAGAGACCTGGCCGGCGGGACAGTAGGCAGGGCTGATTATCAGGCTGTCGGAACCGGCACGACAGCGGCAGCGGCTACAGATACAGCGCTTGGCGCTCAGGTAATCAAGAAAACCATAGACCGGCGGCTGGATAGTGATAAGAAAATAACCTTCCAGACGCTGATACTGGAGGCAGAGGCGAACGGTTCAACGCTGAGCGAGGTGGGCCTATTCGGCGGCGGGGTGCTGATAGCCAGGGCGATCATATCTCCGACGATAGCCAAGGACGTGAGTATTCAGGTGACTATCGCCCATGAAGTTGAATTTAGTTATGAGGCTTAACAATGGCTATTGAAGTTTTTCCAACAGCGAACGACATCGGCGGCAGCGGTACAGGGCGCACAGCGACGGAAGAGAACATGGTACAGACGCTGGACCGGTTCAGCTCTCCCAGCTCTATTCTGAGCGGTATGGTGCCGTCTATCGGTACCGGGCTGGCGGTAGACGTGGCCGCTGGGCGCTGCCAGATCGATGGTTATCTTGTCAGGTTTACAGCCACAGAGGCGGTGACGGTGACAGCCAGCGAGACGGATGATTATCTATGGTTGCAGCTCACCGGGGCTGGTGATTCACCGCCAGCGGTGACGGCCACAGCCTGGGTGGAAACGAATGATTTAAGCTCACCGCCTGCGAATGCGGCGCTGGTTGCGAAGTTTACCACCAGCGGCAGCGCAGTAACGGCTATAGCAGACGACGAACGCCGCGAGGGCTGCGGATTCGTTACCGGGACGTATACGGGCAACGATGTAGATTTAGGGCAGGATATAGACATCGGGCAGACGCCTTCCTTTGTAAGAGTTACAAATCCAGATGACGCGCCAGGCAGCGCTCATGGGCGCGTCTCTAATATTTGGCCGGGTAATGCTGTGCTGACGGGATATACAACATCAGAGGATTCTATCGAGATTATAAAAGACGGTTTCAAACCAAAGGGTAATGACGCCGATGGCAATAACAAGGGCAGCGTCGTCTACAGCTACATCGCCTGGTTCTAAGAATGGACATTGAACGATTGATCTCCGAAGCGCCTCTACTGGGGGCCGTAGTCTTCACCGTCTCTCTCTTTATTCGCTACCTGGGCAAGAGAGATGAGGAGCTCCGGCATATTGTTGAGCTATTTAATGAGCGAGTCGCCAGCCTGGAGAAGACCCAGCAGAAGTCTACCGAAACAACAGCCGTATTGAGAGAGACGGTTAGCAACCTTGACACCACCATGAGAGAAACCAAGACACTCATTCTGGCCAGCTCTCGCGCTCAGGACAGACAAGCGCGGGAACAGCCTTGAGCATGCCGAATAACGCCCGGGGGTAAAACGGCCTCTGGGCGTCCTACCGTCCGAGACCACCATCTACCAACTGGTGGTCTCTTTTATATTCAATCAAAGAAATCAAGCTGTACCGGTTCGTCGGGTAAATCATAATTGCCAGGGATGCGGCTGTACCTTTTGGCCTGCTTGATGGTGATTTCCAGGCATTCTCCGGGCGTCAGGTAGGGCATTTTTTTCCTCAGTTCCCAGCTGCAACGAATCCAAGTAGTAGAATCCATCGAGTGAATGCGCGTCAGGAATCTGTACTGAACGAGCGCCCAGCCATGTATATGGAGATGGGGTGGTATTTGATCCAGCACCCGGCGCAACTTGTCAACTTTACCCTGGCGCGGTGGCGTAAGCCCAATCCCGATCCAGTTACCGCGCTCTTCTGCTATCGGTATCAGGTCGGCCAGCAGCTCTGGAGGATCCGCATCGGGATGGAACGTCGGAAAACCACCATGCTCATAGTTAGAAAGAGATTTTCTCCAATCTCCAGAGATGCAATCGAGCCCAGCCCAGGCGTCTATCATCGGTTCGAGCTCCTGCACCCAGTCTTTATATTGAATAACATCAATTTCTTTGCCTGAATTGAATGCAGAGAAAGCGCCTGAATCTATCAGGATGCGCTCGAAGCTTGGAATATAGGAGCGTAGCCAGGGCTGGAAGCTGGCAAAACTGAGGAGAACGGGCCGCCCAGCGCAGAGATGGGCTTGCAGCTGATTGTTGGGTGAGCTTAAATAAAGAATCATAAAAACGGAGCCAGAAGCCTGTTAGATTAAAGATCTAATGTTAGTTGTTTCGTAACCTTGGCGGGGGAAATAGGTTGCTGTCGTGACGGGCATTTAGTACAGCCTTTTTTAAGCGTCCGATTCATAGCGATGCGGACGTCTTCGAGTACCTCAACCTCTATGATGATCCGGGCCAGGCTGACCTTGGCGGCGCTGGCCTCTGGGGGCAGGGCGGCGCGTATCTTTCGCAGCTTGGCGCTTGTGGTGATGGTGTTTTCATTCGTCATTAGCGCAGAATTCCATGTACTTGGTTTCAACAATACAGACGCTGCCAGTACGCAGGTCTTCTACCTTGGCGCGGGCGTTGTCCAGGGGCTTGATATAGAAGACCTTTATCTTGCTGGGTCCAGCTCCGCTGAGATGGGTCAGCTTCCCGCGCAGGTGTTCCGGCATGCCTATACTTCTAACGTACAGAATTTGGTGTTTTCGGTATTCGTTCATCTTCTCTCTTTCTGATAAAGACCAGGACGCCCAGCGTTGTCGAAGGTGGTTAAACTTTCTCCGCTGTAAGGGATGCCGGGTTTCAAGAGCCCGCTATACCTTTCTTTTTTAGAGTTAGAAAAAAGAGCGCCCTGGGCCAGTTTGTTAAAAATGGCACCCGAAGCGGGTATCAGCTCCGGGGCCATAGCAAGAAGTGCGGCGCAACGGCGCGGGCCGGGAGCCCGTGAGCCGGTGAAAGAGAAGCGCCTATCAGAAAGGAAAATTTACAAGCTGCCAGATGCGTACTGCTCTGCCGTGATTGCTGACGCGGGCCGAGCGCTTACGGCGTCCGGTATATGTCCAGTTTTTCCCACGAAACAAACAGCCAGCCGCTGGACCGAGATCGGCAGCGAGATAGCCAGCGGCTAACAGGCCGCGGTAGGCATCATCAGCCGTCGCGGTCTTATCGGGGCGAGAGCTGGCGGCAGCTATTGCAGCCTGCCGGGCAACCTCAAGCGCTGGCCGGCGGGCAGCGGCGGCGTCATCCATTCCTGCGGCCTTATGCTGAAGGCCCAACCCGAGATTAAAAGTAAGCTGATGCGACATAAGAGCTCCTTTCTGAAGGGGGGTTTCTTGCATCGGCGGTATTAATACAGAATAACTATATAAGGCGCAAGCCGAAAAGCGCCCAGGCTTGAGGTGGACAGGGCAAAATGTATGGTTTAACTACCTTTAGCGAGGCAAGAAAATGCAGAAAGTTACGGTGGCCGATTGCTGTTCTTACTATTTGGAAACTCTCAGATGCAGGCACCCGGAGAGCGTCGCGCAACAGCTTGGCAAGATCTCAGCGCATCTGGGCGAGCTCGAATCTGACAAGCTGAAGGGCTGGCATCTCCAGCGGTACAGGGCGCACCGTCGCAGGCTGGGGCGGCAGGACTCTACCATTAATCGAGAAGTCGCCTACCTTCGCGCCTCTTTCCGACGCGCCCAGGCTGACGGCCTGATCGACCAGCTCCCAGCCTTCAGGCTGGAGCGTGAAGAGAACATACGCGACGACCTTCTATCACTTGAGCAGGTAAACGCCATCGCCTTGCGGCTGAAAGATCCGCTGGACACTATCGTCCGGTTCGCCTTCTGGACGGGCTGGCGAAAGAATGCCATTCTCAACCTGACCTGGCGGCACGTTGAGCTCAAGAGCGACGGGCCGGGCTTCATCCATATGCCGCAAGAGCTCTCGAAGAATCGTAGGCCGGTGTCGTTTCCGATTGTCGGGCCGCTCCGAGGGATCATCGAGGAACGCAAGAGCCGCGCCTTGGTCGCTGGCGTATTGTCTCAGCACCTATTCCACAGGCATGGCAAACCGGTGAAGGTGTTTTATTCAGCATGGAAGACAGCGCAGGCCAGGGCTGGTATCAACCCGCCTTGCGTCTTTCATGCCCTGCGCCGCTCAATGGTTACGCACTACCGCCAAAAGGGAAATATTTCCGAAAGCGAGATACTCGCGCTGGCCGGTATGCGAACGCGCTCAATCCTTGATAGGTACACCATTTCTCGCGGTGACGCCCTGATTGCAGCGGTACGCAAGGCGGCTACCGCCTGATTTTTTGCTATACGCTGCCGGGGCATTGTTCTAAGTTCTCCGGGCAAGAAGAACAGAAGGCACCGTTTAATTTTGTCTTCAGTTCTGCGTTGGTAATGTCGATCAGATTTAATATCTGATTCTTTTTTAATACTGTTCAGGAGGAAAGATGCTGAACAAGCAAGAAGGTGTGCCGCTGGTGAAAGGTGGCCAGGGAAAGAGCGACGAACAATTAGAGGAGGACGCCACCTACTTCCTGGTGATGGTCGTGGTGTTAGGTACTCCGCTGGCGGTTGGTATTGTATGGAGGGCGCTGCAATGTCTAAACGCCTGATAGACTCCAGTATTCTCACCAGCTCAGACTTTATAGATCTGGGCCTAAAAGAGCGCTGGTTGTGGCTTGGTTTATGCCTGATATGTGATGATTATGGTTGGGTAAATGCCGATATTGGGTATTTAAAGAACCGTATAGCGCCATCAGTACGCATGTCTAGAGCGCATATAGAGCGCTCACTGGACACTTTCAGCGAGCGTTCGATGATCGTTTGCTACACTTTCGGAGAGCTTAAAGCCTTGTGTTTACTGAATTTCAACTACTTCAACAAGCTGAAGAGGCGGCGCAGATCAAAATACAGAGAGCTCCACGAAGAGAAGAGAAGAGAAAGAAAAGATCCGGCTTTTAGCGTCCAGGAGACGCCAAGCCCGGAAAGTGAAGCGTTTATGGAGAAGATTAGAGATGGATCAGCGTTCAGAACGGAAGAAGAGGCTAGAGAGGGATAAGATACAACAGTAGAGCGGCGCGGCGGCACCGAGATGGTGGTTGGATGATGTCGCTGTAAAGAGCGCTCAGGCAGGCGACGCCTGAGCGCTCAGCCGCCTTTTGTCACAAATCCGGGCGACGCTGTCACAAATCAGGTGCTTCCTTGTCACAAATCCCAGAATCTCTGTCACAAATTAGGTCTTGACTGTCACATCGTCAAACCGGACCAAACCGGACCAAAAGCGACCCAAAAGAGGACCGCTATAACGTCGCATAACGTAAAGACCTACGCAAAACCGACCCAAACCGGACCAAAGATGACCAAAACGGACCCTTGTATTTATTTTGAATACATAAATAATTAAACCAGCCGCCAGGTCGCCGCCGAGGGCTGGAATATTAACGACGCCACCTGCGCCAGAATCTGCCGCCTGATCGAAAACGAAGACGCAGACGAGTCAGCCCAAGAGCTCAAAGCGATGGGTTTCTGGGTCGATCATATTGGCTGTTCCGACAGCCGGGCGACCATCGCTACCAGGGACAAGCTGGAAATCTGGGCATTCGCTGGCGATCCCATCATCCTTGAGTTAATGAAGCCGCAATACTACTCCGTCAGATATTGGCGCGGCGTAGACGTTCACGGGGCATTCTTAACGCACTACAAGCTAATCCGGGCGATTTTATTTCAGAACGTGAGAGAACGGGCGCAGGATGGACAGGACGTCCGGCAGCGCTGGGTCACAGGGCATGGCCTGGGCGGGGCTACAGCTCAGCTCTTCGCCTTCGACATGGCTACACGGGGCGAGCCCGTAGACCATATAGTTACATTCGGCCAGCCGAGAGTAGGCCGGGAGTGCTGGACGCTAGCATATAACCATCACTACAGGAATTTCACGCGGCGCTATGTTAACCATCGAGACCCTATCTGCGAGCTCCCAGAGACTAAAAAGGGCTTTCTGCATTCGGTGGGCGAACAATACATAGATGCAGGCGGCGACCTATCAAAGCGGAACACCTGGTGGTTCAGGACAAGGGACCAGCTCAGGCATGAGGAGAGCAATGGAACAGGGGCCGCGCCGCTCAATCTCGATAACCATGCTATAGTCGAATACATTTTGAAACTGGAGAAGAAATGAAGAAGCTCTTATTGTGTTTTGTGTTGTTGGCGGTGCCTGGTTGCGCCGCTCTTGATTCCAGCTTGGGCTACCTGGCCGAGCTGGACCCTCAGAACGTCATCGCCAACAAGGTAGCGCCAGCCGTCATTCGCGGGGTAGCGACCAGTATAGAAGAGTCTTATGGGTCAGGCTGGGGAACAGTAGCCATAGCGGCCAGTGCGGCAGCAACAGCGGTACTGGGCAGCTATGCAGGGACCAGGCGACGCCGTAAGAAAGCATGATAGATCTCTCCTATGTATCAGGCTACCTGAAGGGCCGTAAAGAAGAGGTCCAAGAACTCTTTAACTGTGAGATCCTGGCGCTGATAGGCAGCTTTGCACAGGGCAAGAAGCGAGATCCGTTAGAGCTGGTGGTAAGCAACGCTACATGTAAAGAGGCATTGAGAGTCTATCTGTCCGGTGAATTCCCAATTACCCGGATAAAGATTAAGCGGGTAGACGAGACCAGGCCGGAGGAGCTGCGAGGCGCAATCTACATACTGGGCAATGAGCCCGACGTTCAACGCTACAGATTAGAGATAGAGTAGATGCCCTGGTCAGCACCCAGTCACCAGCACCACGTTGACGCTAAACAGCACGATCCGCGAGACCGCAACGCGAGCGATAATGGATTCTATTCGCTGGCACCCTGGCGACGTCTCCGGGCTTGGTGGTTGGCTCGCCATCCTCTATGCGTTGCCTGCTCAGAGCCTGCGAATGAGGTCGACCACATCAAGCCCAGGAGCTCTGCGCCTGATCTTAGCTACTCCTTAAAGAACCTTCAATCGATGTGCAAGTCTTGCCACAGTAGGAAAACCAATCAGGAAGGCCGTTCTAACCATAGCAGGGGTAGGGGGTTATGATTCTACGAGATCTGCCGGCCACAAGT
>Ga0315318_10000327_pt1 | contig 19087 bp, 16 predicted proteins | sample M1200m3416metaG_FD_203703 | JGI IMG/M metagenome (GOLD analysis project Ga0315318, IMG submission 203703) | Ammonia-oxidizing marine archaeal communities from Monterey Bay, California, United States - M1 200m 3416 | ecosystem: Environmental > Aquatic > Marine > Coastal | place: USA: California... | reverse complement strand
GCGGTGTCGTGCGTGTGCTGGATGAGCGGAACCTCCGGCGGTAAAATCGCCTTGATGCCCTTGGCAGTCTCATAACAGGTGCGCGGGTCGGTCGTGCCGGAGGCGTCCTTGAGGCAGACCGAGTCGAAGCGGATGCCGCTCTTGAGCAGTTCGCGGACGATGTTGATGTAAAATTCCGGCGTGTGCGCCTGGTCGGACTGGAACGGCAGTCCCATCAGCGCGACGCAAACCTGGTGATGCATCCCGGAATCGATGATCGGTTGGCCGGTCTTGACCAGGTTGCCGACGTCGTTCATGAAGTCGAAATTGCGGTCGATTGTCGTGCCGTGCTTCTTCATCAGTTTGGCCTGCAGCGCGAGGGCGGAGGTGCGCTGCGTGTTCAGCGTGACGCCGGAGACTGAGCGGGTGAGAATCTGCAGATCGGCATCCGGTCCGACCGTTTTGCGGATGGTGGACATGCACTGGAATGGATCTTCGCCGACGTAAAAAAACGGCGCTTGAAACCGCGCCCCGCCGCCAAACTCAAAGTGACGGATGCCGGCGGCTGCGGAGGCCTCGATCGCGGGCAGGATGTCGCCGAGGCGTGTCTTGCCGCCGAACACGCTTTGGAGCCCGTCGCGAAACGGGGTGAACATCACCCGGATTTCTTTTTTTGACTCAGAGAATATCATTGAAAATTAAGTGCGCTTGGGCAAGGGTTCATCGTTTTATTTCGCGGATTTCGGCGACTCGACAATCGGGAAACGCCTTGGCCGCCGCTTGGCGGATCGCTTCCTCGGCGCCGGGATCCGGCAGGTCGGCGGCATTCACTGGGAACGCGCGGCAGATGCCAGCAATAGTGCCGGCAAGTAGCGACAAAATCGCCAGCACAGCGGCGAAGGCGACGGCGCAGATTCGCACCAAGTCCATGTTCGAAGGTTCCATCGCAGTGGTTGCCGGTTGATTTTCCCGGAAGGGCGGGAAACATAGCGCAATAAGTGATCGGTTTTAAGTCCAAACTTGGTCAAGCCGGTTTTCCTGTCTGCCATCCATCCCAGTCGGGGCTTGGTTTTGTCTTGTTAATTACTGTCGTTTAGGGTAGATTCTCTTTCCATTCAAAAATATCTGTACCGCAACCAGAAACTTTCCAACAACCAATTTTTCTGCACATTCGAGGATAGTTGGATTACCGGACGGAAAATTGATAATAACCATATATTCGAAATGGATGCGCATTTTAATTAGAAGCTGATGTCAGGATTTATTATCACAATCCGTTTTAAATTTTGATGAAGATAACTGTACTGAATACAATATAACAAATGAACAGCAAAAACGTTGTAATTGGCTCAATGATGGTCGTGATCGGTGTGCTTGCCCAAGCGGGCCTGGCACAATCTGACGAGGATGCCGGCGAGTTGCCGCCGGTTATGATCATTTCTGAGGCTCCGCAGAGCGATGCGCGCTCCGTGACCCTGCTCAGCGGTGATACGATCACGCTGGGCGGCATCCAGGAGGTGCGCGACATCCAGACGGCGCTGCCTAACTTCACCGTTTTCGATGCAAACAACACTCGGATGCCGAAGTTCAGCGTGCGCGGTTTGCGTGAGAACAGCTTCGGCGCCGGTCAGTCGGCGGTGGGCATTTACGTCGATGGCATCCCGTACACAGACGTAATGAGCCGCGGTTTGTCTCTCTACGATGTAGATCACATTGAATTCCTTCGAGGCCCGCAGGGGACGCAGTTCGGTGCCAGTGCCGCACCGGGTGGCATCATCAGCGTTCGCACCCGTCAGCCGGGCGCAGAGTGGGCCGGGTCAGCTGGCTTGGGCTACGGCGAGCACAGCACGCAAGAGTATCGCTTGAACGCCAGTGGGCCGCTCACAGAGCAAATCGGCTTGAGTCTCAGCGGTCTCTACAACGATCGGGATGGATTTGTGACGAACCTGCCTACAGGTCAGGAGATCGATGGCCGTAAAACTCTTGCAGGCCGGTTGCAACTCGTCCTTACGCCGAGCGAGCCGTGGACGATTCGTTTGACGGTGTCGAGCGAGAGCCACGACGACGGTTTCACGCCGACTTACAGCCCTCTCACTGATGCCGGCCCGCACAAGGTAAACCGGGATGTGCCGGGCTATGTCGATAGCGAAGTGAACACATACGCGTTGAGCGCCGATTTCAGCGGGGAACATTTGAGTTTTAGTTCAGTGACGGCATTCCGCAACTGGGAGCAGGATCTGCAGCAGGACTTTGATTTCACCGCCATCTCGCAGCCAATTGCCGAGATTGGTTTCATCCCGGTCATCGGGGTCAGCCAGCCGGATGTGGAGCAGGTATCCCAGGAGATTCAGCTTGGCTCCGGCGACGCCAATGAATCGTACCAATGGACGCTGGGCGCCTATTATGCCGACCGCGAGATGGGCAATGTTTCCGGTTCACTCTATCCGGCCGGTCTGTTTCACCCTCAATACGGCTTCCTTCCCGGGCCGGTTCCTGACTACACCACTTCGACGTTGTCCGACGAGGACACAGCCTTGTATTGGCAAAGCAGTTACTCACTCGGGAGTGGTCTGACGTTGACCGGTGGATTGCGCTACCAAAACAGCGACCGTTCCATCAACCGCAGCAATAGTTCCTCCACGGTAAACCGCAGCAACGATTGGGATGATGTATTACCGAAACTCGGTGCGTCGTACAGCCTGAGCGACAAGGACACCCTGTATGCCAGCATTGCCAAGGGTTTCCAGTCCGGCGGTTTTAACTTTTACGGTGGCACACCGGAGAGTGCACAATACGATTCCGCTGAGTCGTGGAATTATGAGCTAGGCTGGTCCTCCTCCTGGGACGATGGCCGTGTGCACACTCGTGTTGCCGCGTTTTATAGCGACTTCGAGGAGTACCAGGTTTATCGCCTGAACCCGGTCAACCCGACGCAGGCCTACATGGTCAATGCAGAGGAAGCCGCCAGCTACGGCCTCGAGGTCGAAGCCGAGGCGCAGCTTAGTGAGACTTTCATGCTTAGCGCGGCGGTAGGTCTGGTTAACGCCGAGTTCGACAGCTACACCGACAACGTTCTGCGCGGTGTGCTTGGCCCGATGGCAGCCGGTTACGAGTTCGGCGGCAACGATATCAACTTTGTGCCGGAATACACCGCCAACCTCGCGGCACACATCAGCCTGCCATGGAATCTCTCCATGCTTTGGGAGGTCCAAGGCATCGGCAACTACTGGCTTGACGAGGCCAACACTGCCGAGCAGGACGCCTACGCACTCGTCAATGGCCGCATGAGCTACAAGCGCGACAACTGGGAACTCTTCTTCTATGCCCGAAACCTGGCTGACGAAGGCTACTCGAACAACGCACTCGACCTGCGTTACACCGATTTCTCAAACCCAGCCGCTCCGCGTCCGGCTGGTATGATCCTGCACATCCCCGGTTGGCCGCGGACATTTGGTGCCGGCCTGCGTGCTAGCTTCTGATTAAAGCTACCTTTACAGGTCGAAAGGTCGGGTGCTGATCCCGGCCTTTTTATTTACTGCTGGCCCAAGCGTCTCGTCAGGCGCTATTCACAGCGCAGGAGGGTGTCCCGCCGGGCGAGGGCATCCACCGGTTCGGGGTGGTCGAGTGTGTAATGCAGGCCACGGCTTTCACGGCGATCGAGCGCCGAGCGCACGATTAGATCGGCCACCGTGGCGAGGTTTCGCAGCTCGAGCAAGTCGCTTGTCACGGTGAAGTCCCAGTAGTATGCCTGGATTTCCTCCTGCAAATTTCGGACCCGGGTCAACGCGCGTTTCAGGCGCTTCTCGCTGCGCACGACACCGACGTAGTCCCACATCAGCCGTCGAAGCTCCTCCCAGTTGTGGGAGACGACAACCATCTCGTCCGGGTCGGTGGCGCTGCCGGCCTGCCACTTGGGCAGTTCAGCGGCGACCGGCTCCGGTGGATGCTGGAGCACGTGCTCGGCAGCGCGGCGTGCGTAAACGAGCGCCTCGAGCAGAGAGTTGCTGGCGAGCCGGTTCGCGCCGTGCAACCCGGTGCAGGCGACCTCGCCGATAGCGTACAGGCCGGCGAGATCCGTTTCGCCGTGTCGGTTAACCCGCACACCGCCGCACTGGTAATGCGCCGCCGGCACGACCGGGATCGGCTCCTTGGTGATGTCCACCCCGTAGCTCAGGCAGGTTTTGTAAATGTTCGGGAAACGGTCCATCAGGAATCGAGCTGGCTTGTGCGTGATGTCGACCAGCGCGTGGTCGTCGCCGCTGCGTTTCATTTCGCGGTCGATCGCCCGGGCCACGACATCGCGCGGCGCGAGCGACTTGAGTGGATGCACGCCCTCCATGAACCGTTTTCCGCGCAGGTTCGCCAGCACGCCGCCCTCGCCCCGCACCGCCTCGCTGATGAGGAACGACTTGGCCTCGGAATGGTAGAGGCAGGTCGGGTGAAACTGGATGAACTCCATGTTGGCGATGGTCGCCCCGGCGCGGTACGCCATTGCGACGCCGTCGCCGGTGGCGATGTCGGGGTTCGATGTGTAGAGATAAACCTTCCCGCAACCGCCGGTGGCGAGCGTAATCCTCGGCGCGGAGAACGTCTCGACCTCGCCCGTTTGGTTGTCTAGTACGTACACGCCGACGCAGCGGTTGGCCTGCGCCTGGTCAAGCTTGGCCGTCGTGATTAGGTCGATGGCGAGATGGTTCTCGAGGACGGTGATGTTTTCGTGCGCGGCGATGGCGGCCAGCAGCGCCCGTTCAATCTCGCGGCCGGTGACGTCCTTGGCGTGCAGGATGCGGCGGTTCGAGTGGCCTCCTTCCCGGCCAAGGTCGAGCTCGAGGTGGCCGTGACTCTCCCGCTCGGTGAACTTCATGCCGAGCTGGATCAGCTCCTCGATGCGGGCAGGGCCTTCCTCCACAATGCTGCGCACGATCGCCTCGTTGCAAAGCCCGCCACCGGCGTCGAGCGTGTCGCGCACGTGGCTCTCGAACGAGTCCTCCTCGCTTGTGACAGCAGCGATGCCGCCCTGGGCGTAGTTGGTGTTAGACTCGGCTCGGCTTTTCTTCGTGATGATCGCAACAGTTCCGGAGTGAGCAACCTTGAGAGCAAACGTCAGCCCGGCGATGCCGCTGCCTAGTACCAAAAAATCAAACTGTTTCGGGGAATTTGACATCCACTGCGGGAAAGTGTTCGGTCACAGTCGGCCGTTGTCAATGAGTCGTGTCTTGCCGAGGATAACTGCTAGCGCCATGTGTGTTCCCCGGCCAACGCGCTTGGCCGGCTCAAGGGTCATGGGATCGAAAAACTCGATGTAGTCCAGCTTGGCCAAGCGCTGCTTGTCGACGAGCCGGGCCAGTTTACGGCGAAGCATGCCAGAGGGCAGGGGGGTGGGGGCATTTTTTACGGCGGCCCGTGCAGCGCGAATAGCCGCATGAAGCACAGTCGCCTGTTCGCGCTCGGCGGCGCTGAGATGGTTGTTTCGTGAACTCATCGCCAGGCCATCCCGCTCCCTGACGGTCGGCGCGACCACGATGCGAACCGGGAAGTTTAAGTCACCGGTCATTTGCCGAATGACGGCGGCTTGCTGCCAGTCTTTCGCGCCGAACACGGCGATGTCGGGTTGCACGAGGTTGAACAGCTTGGCCACGACTGTTGTCACGCCGCGAAAGTGCGTAGGCCGTGACGCCCCCTCCATCCGCTTGGCCAGGCGCGACTCGATGACGAACGTGCTGTGATCGGCGGCGTATATTGCTTCGTCGCTAGGCGCGAACACGATGTTCACGTCTAGTTTGCGGCAAAGCTCCATATCCCGCTTGAAGGTGCGAGGGTAATTCTTGAAATCCCCGCCTGGTCCGAACTGGGTTTTGTTGATGAAAACAGTGACAACTATCTTGCCTCTTGCTCCGGCGAGCTTGCGGGCGCGACGAATCAGGCTCATGTGCCCCTCGTGCAGGCATCCCATCGTTGGCACCAGTACGATCATGCGGCCCAAGGCGCGCGCGGCCGTTGTTTCACGCCAAATAGCGCGTGTTGTGCGGATGATTTTCAAGTTCCGTTCAATCAAAAACAGCAAATGACACGATGACAGTTGTCATGCAAAGGCCGTTCCTTTTATAGTCACTGGCCGAGCGGTGCAACGAAATGGCGTACTTACGACTCAGTTTGGTTCTGGTTATACTGCTGACAACTGCCGTCGGCCCATGGCGTGCGCAGACGGTTTCCGGCAAGCCAGTGCCCCGAGTGCCGGACGTCGATGGCTGGTTTGGGTTGTTCAACGGCAGGGACTTGAGCGCCTGGATGACGTTCGATCCCGGGGTGTGGAGCGTGGGTAGCAGCGGGGAGTTGAGCGGTCGCGGCCCGCGCAGTTACCTGTTCAGCCCGGGCATCTATCGTAATTTCATCCTACAGGCCGAGGCCAAGCTTAATGACAAGGGCGATAGCGGCATCATCCTGCGCGCAGCACTCGAGACCGGTGCGCCGAAAGGGTACGAAGTGCAGTTGTGCAACACCGGCGAGGACGCACAAAAAACAGGCAGCCTGTACAATTTTCAAAAAGTCGCGCTGACAACAGCTGCGGACAGGGAATGGTCACGGCAAACCGTCGCCGTCATCGGCAACCGGATTTTGATCCAAGTGAACGGCAAATTGCTTGTCGATTATCCCGACAAGGAAAGCACCTACACCGAAGGGCACATTGCGTTTCAGCAACGCGATCAAGCCACTCAGGTGGATTTCAGGAACGTTCGCATTAAGCCGTTGCCGGACGACATCGCGGCGGCATTGTCCGGCTTGGAGAAAGTATTCCCATCCCTAGTCGAGAAGAAAAAACCCGACTAAGCCAGTTGTTTGCCGGGTGGTTCGTCAACCGCCCGGGCTATCAGCCAGAGGAGGTCGGACAGGCGGTTGAGGTATACGACTGACTGCGAGTTGGGCGTCGGTTCTGTTTTCGCCACCGTCACCACGCTTCGCTCGGCGCGGCGGCAGACTGTCCGGGCGAAATCCAGATACGCCGAAGGCACTGACCTGCCGGGTAGCGCCCAGCCCTTGAAGCCCAGGCCGGTGCCCTCCAGTTCACCAATCCACTCGTCCAGCTTAGCTGTGTCGGTGGAGGTGAGTTTGACGAATTGCCCCTTGGTATATTGGTTGGCGTCCTCCGGCAAGGTGGCCAATTCACCCATCAGGCCGATCAGTGTCTGCTGGATCGTGGTTAGTTTTTTCGAGAAGTCGTTTTTTTGAAGGTACGCTTTGGCCAAGCCGATCGCGGCACTGAGTTCATCGACATCACCGCAGGAGGCGATCCGGAGGCTGTCTTTGTCGGTTCTCCGTGAAAACAGGAGGCCGGTCTCGCCGTCGTCGCCGGTTTTGGTCGTGATACTCATCGCTTGGCCAAGGGAGTCTTGCCCCTTGGTCACGCGGGGTAAACCCGAAAGTTCATTTCCGTTCTTGCCACTGGTGGGGTGACTTTAACAGCATGGCCGCTGTGCGCACCAGTGACGAACAGCCTGCCCCGACACTTTCCGATACAGAACTGCACCTGATCGGTGAAGGGAATGAGTTGCGGCTTTACGACAAGCTGGGTGCGCAGTTTCGCGAGATCGACGGCGTTCATGGCACGGCGTTTGCCGTCTGGGCGCCGAACGCCAGGCGAGTGAGCGTGGTTGGCGACTTCAACGACTGGGACGGCAGGCGGAACGTGATGCGGCGCTTGGGCGATTCCGGTGTGTGGGAACGGTTTGTGCCGCAGGTAGGGCAGGGGGCGCACTATAAGTTCGAGTTGATCAACGCGCAGGATCGATTGCTGCTCAAGACTGACCCGATGGGGCGCTTTTTTGAGAAGGCACCGAAGAACGCAGCCATCGTCTGGGACACGAGCTGCTTTGCGTGGAGCGATCAGGCTTGGCTCGAACAGCGTAAGGGACAAAATGCGCTTGAGTTGCCGATGAGTATTTACGAAGTGCACCTAGGCTCTTGGCGCAAACACAACGACGCCGAGTCGTACTCGTACCGCGAACTCGCGGACGAATTGGTCGCCTATGTGCAGGACATTGGGTTCACGCATGTCGAGTTTTTGCCGGTGGCCGAGCACGCTTACTATCCGTCTTGGGGCTATCAGGTCACCGGGTTTTACGCGCCGACGAGCCGGTACGGGACGCCGGATGACTTTGCGGCCCTGGTCAATGCGCTGCATGAAGCCGGTATTGGTGTGATACTCGACTGGGTGCCAGCGCATTTCCCGAGGGACGACTTTGCGCTAGCCAGATTCGACGGCACGCCACTGTACGAGCACGCCGATCCGCGGCGTGGCGAGCATCCCGACTGGGGCACTTATATTTTTGACTTTGGCCGGAAGGAGGTTTGTAATTTCCTGACCGCTAACGCATTGTACTGGTGCGATCGTTTTCATATCGACGGCCTGCGGGTTGATGCCGTGGCGTCGATGCTCTATCTCGATTACTCGCGGAAGGAGGGCGAATGGCTACCCAACGAGCATGGCGGCCGGGAAAACCTTGAGGCGATTGCCTTCCTGCAACACTTGAATCACCATGTTTTAGCCCGGCATCCGGGCGTGGTGACCATTGCCGAGGAATCGACCGATTGGCCCAAGGTGTCCCGGTCCCAGGGCGATGGCGGGCTGGGGTTTTCGTTGAAGTGGAACATGGGATGGATGCACGACAACCTCGACTTCCTGCGGGAGGAACCGGTACATCGAAAGCGGCATTTCGACAAGGCCGTCTTCGCGATGCTGTACCATTACAACGAGAATTTTGTCCTGCCGCTCTCTCATGACGAGGTGGTGCACTTGAAAAGCTCGTTGCTTGGTAAAATGCCCGGCGATGAGCAACAGCGCTTGGCCAATCTTCGGCTGTTATTTGGCTACCAGTGGACGTTTCCTGGCAAGCAGTTACTTTTCATGGGTGGAGAGCTTGGTCAAGCAGGCGAGTGGAGTGAAGACGCTCAACTCGACTGGCCGTCGCTCGGGGGCGACTCCCCGAATCACGGCATCCAGTCGTGGGTGCGTAACCTAAATCGGGTTTACTGCGCCGAGCCGGCGTTGTGGGAGGCCGACTTCGAGAAGGCCGGTTTCCAGTGGGTGAACTGCAACGACCGGGACGCCTCCGTGCTGTCGTTTATGCGCCGCGACAAGACTGGAGCGAGGACGCTGTTGGTTGTCATCAACTTTTCGCCGGTTCCGCGAAGCGGTTATCGGATCGGTGTGCCGGCGCCGGGCTGGTGGGAGGAACTGCTCAATAGCGACGCCGCAGCGTACGGTGGGGGCAACCTTGGCAACGACGGCGGCTGCGAAACGGAGATGCAGTCTGCGGATAACTTTGGCCAATCGCTGGTCATTAAGTTGCCGCCACTCACCCTACTCGTTTTCCGCCCGTCCAATTTGCCGTTGCAGTGACCGGATTGATGCGACAGGCTCGGGGCCGTGACCCGATGGAAGGCAGCGCTAGGCGGCTTGGCCAGGGGCGGCTTGCGTCTGGTTTATCCCGACGTGTGCCAGTTATGTCACGGAGAAGCCGCCCGACCAGAGGATGGCTATATCGGAGGACGGTGCCTTGCCAGGCTGAAGCCGATCGAGTCGCCGTACTGCCAGCGTTGCGGCCTGCCGTTCGCGGGGGAGTTCAGTGGAAAGTTTGAGTGCACGAACTGCGTCGAGATGGGGTTGCACTTTGAGTTTGCACGGGCGGTGATGCAGGGCAATGCGGAGATGCTCGAGGCCATTCACCGTTTCAAATACCAGCAGGCGCTTTGGCTGGAGCCATTGTTTGATCGGTTGCTAGGGGATGTGCTGGTGGAACAAATCCGTACTTGGCGCGGGGATTGCCTTGTGCCGGTGCCGCTTCATCCGGTACGCTTCCGCGAGCGCGGATTCAATCAAGCCGAGCAATTGTGCCGCAACCTCGGCCGGTCGACCGGATTGAGGGTAGAAACCCGCGCAGTAAAACGAATCCGAGTGACCCGGACCCAAACACTGCTTACACGCAGCGAGCGCATGGCGAACATGCGCGGGGCATTCGCGCCGTATAGACAAAATTTGAACGGTAAGCGAGTCGTGCTTGTCGATGATGTTTTGACCACCGGAGCCACCACCAGCGACTGCTCGCGTGCCTGCAAAAAAGCCGGCGCTGCGGAGGTTGGAGTGTGGACGCTTGCACGCGGCCCAGGCTCGCTCATCACCTGACATGTCTGATTTGTCTGATTTTTCCAGGACGACCCCGCAACTTGAGACGGTGGATGTCGAGTCAATTCCAACCGGCATCGAGCCAGGAAGCGGTTCCGCCAGGATGAAGGTCGGCGAATCGGTGCCCCGCAAAAAAAACATCCCCAAGGGGTTGTGGACTAAGTGCGGCAAGTGCGCGGAGTTGATTTACGACAAGGATCTCGAGGAGAATCTAAAGACCTGTCCGTCGTGCGGTTATCATTTCCCGATCGCAGCGCGGGTGCGCCTGGCATCGCTCGTGGACAAAGGGTCATTTAGGGAAATGGATGCGGGGATGAGCAGCGTGGACATTCTAGAGTTCACCGGCGTGGCGTCATACCAGTCCAAACTCGAGCGTTACAAGGGTGTCACCGGCGAAAATGACGCAGTCATCACCGGTCTGTGCCGGATGGGGCCGCACAGGCTTGCGCTGGGTATCATGGACTTTTCATTTCTCGGAGGGTCGATGGGATCGGTTGTTGGCGAGAAACTCACCCGCCTGATCGAGACCGGCACGAGGAAAAAACTGCCGGTGGTCATAATTTCCACAAGCGGCGGCGCTCGCATGTACGAGGGGATGTTCAGCCTCATGCAGATGGCCAAGACCTGCGGCGCGCTGGCTTACCATTCAGAGGCGAGCCTGCCGTATATCAGTGTACTGACCCACCCGACTACCGCCGGTGTGATGGCGAGTTACGCCAGCGTCGGGGACCTGGTTATCGCCGAGCCGGGCGCGATGATTGGTTTCGCCGGGCCGCGCGTGATCAAGGACACCACGCAGGCCGAGTTGCCACCGGGCTTCCAGACGACTGAGTTCCTGCTCGATCGCGGGATGATTGACGCGATCGTGACGCGCAATTTAATGCGGGAGTCGCTGATCGGTTATCTCGACTATCTCACAGGATGCAAGCCCAAGGCTAAGCGCACCCCGCGTAAAAAAGCCTCCTGAGCAGTTGCTCAGCCGCCATTAGAGGTGTGCCTTCCCAACTCCGCCTCGTAGGCATTCAGTAGTTGGCTAACGAGTGGATGTGTGGCAATCGCCGTGCTATCCACTTGACCAACCGCGACAACTCCAGTCGCCGCCGAGGTGACGAATACGGCTTCGGCTTGTTGTAGGCGGTCGGGTGCGACCGACTCTTCGTGCACCGGTTTGCCAAGCGCAGGGGCCAGACCGATCACCAGGCGCCGGGTAACGCCTGGCAATACGCCGTCCGAAACCGGCGGCGTGCGAAGCGCACCGTTTTCCACCCAAAAAATATTCGCTGAGGAAGTCTCGGTGATGTTCCCGTCGGAGTTGAGGATCAACCCGTCGTCCGCGCCGCGCGCTGCGGCTTCGCGCTTGGCCTGGACAGAGCCAAGCTTGTTTGCGGACTTCACCCTGGCCAGGGGGTCGTCAACAGCAATCCGGGCCGCGGTGCTCACCAGGGACAATGGCTTGGTTGGCGCGGTTGGTAGAGGATCCTGGGTGATAAGCAGCGTTGGTTGCTCCTTACCGGAGACGCCATAACCGCGTTCGCCAACGCCGCGCGTTAGGGTGATCCGTAGAATACTTTCCGGACTATCATTACGGTGGATTAACTCGTGAGCAATACCCGGTAGCGAGTCTGGAATTTGATGAAGAGGGATACCCAGCACCGCCGCGCTGTCCATAAAACGCGTCACGTGCCACTCCCAGAGAAACGGTCGTCCTGAATGCACCCGAACCGTCTCAAAGAGCCCATCGCCATAGAGGAATCCGCGATCATTCCCTGCAATTCGTACTTCATCTAGGTGAAGCAACTGGCCATTCAGGGAGGCTATCGGAAAAGGGACAGCCATGACTAGCGACTCAAGGAACCGGTTAAGCGAATCGAACAGGTAGAAACGGGGTGAGCGATGGGACTCGAACCCGCAACAACCGGAATCACAATCTGGGACTCTACCATTGAACTACGGCCACCCGTTAATCGCAAATTGCTGCTATGCAATTTGTTAGAAGCAGAATGTCGCTCATTGTTTCAGATTGTGTTGCCCCCTGGTATTCCACTTTATCCACAAAAAACCGGCACAAGTGTCAGTTCAGATGGGACGAACTCAAACAAGCCACATCCGATGCAGCAAGCTAATTCCAAAAGGAAGCGAAGGGCTTTCCAACTCCAGGCGCTCAATTCATCAATAATGGATTTTGGCATGGAAAATTTTTGGGCAAACGAGGAATATTTAAGGGGGTATTCATTTTTGCAATGCGTTTTTTGCATTGACATTAGTTATCATTTATATAAATAATCTTCTTTTACCGCCATTATGAAAAAAATATTAACTACCATTGGTGCAGTAGTGTTTCTACTGGGATGTTCAACTGTATCGCAGAATCAAAATGCAACTGTTGACCAGGGGCAAAATAAACAAAACGCCGATGACTCGTTTGTGCAGCGCATGAAGCTGGCCCAGAAGCCTTACTCGTTTCTCGCCGTTGACTACATGGATGTAGCTGATGGCAAAGAGAAACTTTATCTGGAAGTAGAAGCAGCTTGGAAAAAAATCCACGAAAGAATGGCTTCCGATGGAAAGATTCTTTCCTGGGGGCTCGCTAAAGCGCGCAAGAACAAGTTTGATTATGAATATGTTACCTGGAAGCTCCTACGTTCACGTGGGGCTTTGGATAGTCTTTACGATATGGACGCTATTAAGCAGCGCATGGGAGCGGCTAAATTTGATGATCTAATGGCAAAAACCAATGAATCCCGGAAGATTGTCGGCAGTGAATTAATGGAACTCGAAGATTACACCTTGGTGCCTCTTTCCGGATCTGAGCAAAAAGTAGATCCGAAGAATTTGTTGTTTCACATGGATTATATGACCCCGGCGGAGGGGCAAGATCAGGAATATGCGGAGATGGAGAAAAATATTTTCCAACCTAGGCACCAGAAGGGTGCAGAGCTAAACCCCAAGTTTCAATTCTGGCGTTTGTTACAAAAAATTTCTCATTCGGGAAACTCTAACAAAGCATCTTATCGGACCGTAAACGTATTTCGTAAAGATGTGGAACCGCTTTCAGATAAGGAGGCTGAAAAAGTGAACTCTCAAATTCCACCACTTCCTGATGGTTTGACATTTGATGAAGTCATGAAGATGCGCAAGATGGAGCGTGTGACTTTTGATGTTATTTTTATGCTGGACCCTAGTGCGTCTGCTGAGGCCAAAGCTTGGAAAGAGCTCTCCGGTACGTGGACTGCGACGAATAAGAACGGGAGTTACCGCACAAAAATCATTAGCCCTTATACTGAGCAATTTAAGATGATCAACCCTTCGGGTGAATTAATACAAAGCGGTAAAACACCTATGTCTATTGAAATAAAGAATGGGGTAAAGTTCTTTTCTGCACACTGGGAAAATGGCACATACACGAGCATTTTCAAGATTCATAATGACAAATGGTATGAGCAAACAAAGAACATCCTTAGTTCAAATTCTGGTAAACCTGATGATTTCTTTATCTATGAAAGGTCCGACAAACCTGCCAACATTGACCGTTCTGCTTTTACGAAAAAGGGTAAAGATGTTGAACTGGTTAAGGCAATCATCGAAAACTACGCTGCTGGAAAAATTGATGATTATCTGGCCCTGTTCACGGAAGACGCAAAAGTCACGCACAATAACAATGAGCCTATCACCATCTCTGAATTAGCAAAAACTCACAGAGTTCACCACGAGCAGATTGCAGGTCCTGTAAAGATCCTGAGCTCCAATTACGAGGTTGTTGCAACGGCTAACGGAAACAAGTATGGACATGCTTGGGTTAAGTTTGAGAATACTTTTAAGAATGGTGTGAAGGCGGTTACTCCCGTTTTTGTTTCATTTGGAATTAACAAGAAAGGAAAGATCTACTTTGAACACGCCTTATACGATACAGCCACGGTTCCAGACGATTCTGTTTATAACAAAAACTAATCAACTCAAAACAGCGCAAATAACAACTGAAAACTAATCACGAAATGAAAAAACTTACTTTATCTTTATTGTTGGTATTGGGTTTGGTGTCACAAATACATCATTTAACGGCACAAACTTCCAAGCCGTTGGATTACAAGTATCTGGTGTTAAGTGAAACAGTGATTGAAGATATGGATGCTTTCGAAGCGCTCCAGAAAGGTTGGTCATCTTGGCGTAATGACAATAATATTAAAATGGCTGATCAAACAGTATGGACGGATTCACAAGGGTATGGCTTTACGGCTTCAACCTATAAAAGCTTTTCTGAAATAGAAATAAACAATGATATAGGGCAAGGTGCAGTGATAAAATATTTGTCCGAATCTGCTGACAAGAGTATCGAGGGGCATTGGCGAAAAATGTCAACGAGTTATAAAAACAGCGTGTGGAAAATACGAAATGACATTTCGGGTAAAAGTTTAAGTGCTGATGTTGGCAGGTGGATGGATTTTAGAATTAATCGCTTCATTCATGTTAAAAAAGAAGGGATGCAGGATTTTGTAGAATTTTGGAAATACATGAAGGACAACGACAAAGAGATTGAGAATAGGTATGATTATAGAATATATGAAAATATTTATGGTTATGATGGTCCTTGTTTCATGCTAACTGTTGGTTCAAGTGATGTCTTTAATTATTATGCTGAATGGAAAATCCGTGAAGACAAGAGAGAAAAAACCATAAAATTTGAGGAAATGAGAAAGAATTATCAAGATTCAATACGCAAATCTGTTGTTCACCATTTAACCCTTAAACGAGAGTTAGGTTACAAGAAGTAAGATTTTTAATTACAGTATTATGAAAAAGACTATAATATTAATAGCAATCTGCCTTTCAGCGGTTGTCACGACTAGGGCTGAAACAGAGACCGAGAAGGAAGTTAAGCAAATCATTCTTGGTAATAATGCTTATGCTTTAAAGAATCTGAAGGATAAAGTTAAGACGATTAGTAAAGAAGGTTCGCTCGAATTCTGGTCTAGTGGCGGATTGTTACACTCAATACAACAGGATACCAAACGTGAGTTTGACGCTTATAATCTGCATCCAAAGCATATTAAAGTTATTGAAATCAATGCGACTACTGCCGTTGCCTTGTATTACGTCGAAGGGAGTTACCGGCAAAAAGATAGTGAAAATAATGCTAATTATTTGACCCGGGCTATGGAGGTGTACGTGAAAGAAGAAGGTGGTTGGAAAATTAGGACCGCCCATTGGTCTCCATTAACAGGCGGGAAAGGCACCACTGAAACTGCGGTGCAATAACGCTAATTGCCACAGTTCGTCGTTAAGGGGGCAAAAATGTGCCGCTTAACTGTTGCCATCGAACAACAACCCTGCGGTGTTCAAGGGTGCGAGAACTTGGCCTGTGCTCGCTCATAAAGTGCTTGTCTTTTCCTCTTATATTTTCAACCCTAAGCGCATGAAGTTCCCTATTCCGTTTTTTCTGATTGTTCTACTGCTTTTTGCCGGTTCTGCCACAGCCCAGGACATGTTGTCCACCAAGGCCGAATTCAAGGAATTCGCGCAGGGCATGTCGGGGCGTTTTCAGTCGGACATAAAACTCATTCACGATTGGCCAGGCAACGACAAAAAAAAGGGAGATAGAATTAGCGGAATACGTGTCAGCAAAATGATTGCAGATGGCGAAGGGCTTATTTCTACGAACGCAGCCGGCACCGGCATCGGGACAGAAATAATCTTATACAATGCGGCGAGTCGGAAAATAGAATGCACGGGAGTTGATAATGGAGGTACGATTTGGCACCTTACGATCTGGAAGAAATCCTCGACAAGATGGAACTGGAATTTGAAGGGAGCCCTAGGGGGTGGCGAAAAAATAAAAGGTACCGGTTACTGGAAAATTGAAGGCAACGGCGAAAAGATTGCCTTGATCAGTGACAATTTTATCATTGATGGAAAAAAAGCGGATCCACTGCACGACAAGTACGTCCGTGTCAATAAGTAGCCCATTACTTCCCTTCAGCTTTTAATTCTTCACCCGTATTGCCGCCGTGTTTGCGTATAAGGTCGGCGCCATTGTCCGTCCTTATCTCAAGGTCCGCCATGTAGATGGACGACTTTCCCTCGTGGGAAGAGTACCAGGACATCACCGCCTCCGTCGGAGTTATCACAACGAATCCGGGATAAGAATTGTCGCCACCGCTAGGAAGCTCAGCAAACTCGTGCAGTTCGCTTCCAACCAACCAGCACATCGATGTCTTCGGCCCTCTGTCGGTCGAGTGCCGCCCGCCGACAACCATTCGCCCGCCCCACTTTGCAATCAACGGGCCTCCAATATGGCGGTCGAGATTGCGACGCACCCATTTCGTGTAGGGCGGATCCGACTGCAAGAGCTGAGCCGTGCCCCGGCGCCTTCCGATGCCCAGAATTCCGCCTTGTAGGTCAAAAAGAAACGCCGTCTCGTCACCGCTTGTCTCCTGGAACGTCGCGCGCTTCCGCCAGATCAGTCCATCATTGCTTTCCAACATGAGTGATTCGATCTCATTTGGCTCACCCTTTGGCCCAACTTCGAAGCCAACCTTGCGCCTCCCGCAAAGGAACGCCTTTTCGCCAAAGGTAGCAGCGCGCCAAACATAATGGCCAAAGGTCCCGTCCAGGAGAGTAGGTTCTGACCATTTGGCGCCGTCCTTAGACCAGGCTGTATAACCTAGATGTAAGTTCAATTCCAAGTCAACGTTGCTCTTCGCTGGGCCGTCGCCGCTGTACCAAGTCCCGGTGTAAACAAAGAGCCGATCCTTGAAGACGAGGAAGTGCGGATCCCGGGTATCTCGCTTTGGCACACTAAACGTGTGCACCTGCTTCCACTCACTGGTATCCTTGCTCGCCAGGATGATTACCGACGCGTTGGGGCTGACCCCATGTCCATCAGGGCAACTCCTGAACGAGAGGTAGAACACACCTTTGAACACGGTCAGATCCGTGAACGCATTGTGGTGGCCATTGTCAAAGACCTTTCGGACGTTGCTGACGTCTACCTTCGGGGTATCGGCGAGCGAGACCTGCGTCACCAACAGCACGGCTGCGATTGTTGTTATTTGGAGGTGTTTCATTGTTTGCCTCTTGGGCTCATTACGGTGGGCTGTTTTATAGCTATTCTTCCTACTTTGGCACGACTGCACGCGCGGCGCGGTCCTCAACTTTAAAGTATCCGAGCTTTTTCCCGACTTTGCCTTCGGTCTCGGCGATCATCCACACCGCGCCGGGTCGGGTCTGTTGTCGGTATTGTGCTCCGTGGGCAATCACCACATAAGGTTTGCGGCCACCGGTGAGGTCCATCCAGAACAGTTCCACTTTGCGGCCGCTCCGGTTAATGAACACAACATCAATGGGATTACCGTCCGGTTTTGATGGAGGCGCTTTCGTGGCGGCAGCAAGCGGTTTCCATTTTAGTGTCGGCAACGTTTCAACTTTCGGCTGAACGAACTTGGCAAACTTCTTCGGAGCCAATGCTCGTAGACGTTCCAAAGTAACTTGATGCTCCCTTTGTTTTGCCAAATTTTGCCATTCATAGGGATCAGTCTCGACGTTATAGAGTTCCTCGCCGCCTCCGGTATAACGGATGTAGCGCCAGTGCTCCGCGCTTAAACCAAAGCTGCCCGGAGAGCCAAGATGAGTAATTGCGACGTGTGGCCAGTGATCCTTCAGGTTGGAAAGAAGGGGGATAAGACTGGGGCCGTCGTGGGCTTTAACGGGCGGGAGTCCGCATAGTTCTAGAACTGTCGGCGCCAGACTGAGCAGGCTGACCGGCTTTGAACAGGTGCCCGATCTTGTTCCTGTCGGTAGGCCGGGAGTCTTCGCCGGAACACGTACAATCAGCGGCACGCGAGTGCAGGCACGCCACGCAGTAAATTTCTGCCAATGCTGTTTTTCGCCTAGATGCCACCCGTGATCAGACCACAGAACGACGATTGTGTCTTTGGCATTCGGTCCTTTCTCGAGAGCTTCGAGAACGTACCCGAGCATAGTGTCGGCAAAATAGATGGAGGCGAGATAGCCTTGCACCGCATTCTTCCACTGTTTGTGGGCTCGGATGTGTGCAAAGTATCGGTTTGATCCGATCCGTTTGCCTTCTGAAGGCAGATCATCGAGATCATCCTCCTTGTATCCAGGAGGTAACTGGATTTCCTCAAGCGGAAAGGCATCGAAGTATTTCTTCGGGACAAACCAAGGTTCGTGTGGCCGGTAGATACCGCAGGCGAGGAAGAAAGGTTTGTCATGTTTCTTCAACAACTGATCGCCGATCCACTCGGACACGAGATAGTCCCCACCGTATTCCGCGTCGGTGGCATCAAGCGGGCCCCAGTCGGTTTCGTAGTACTGCCACGGCCCGCCACGCGGCAAACTCACCGGCCGTTTATTTGGGTGCAACGTACGAGGGAAAGGATTCTCTGTCTTTTTTTTGGGGTAGTATTCGTCCCAAGATTGCGCGTCGATGAAGTAATGCAGCATCTTTCCCGACCCTGCTGACCAATAGCCGGCGCGAGACAACGTTTTTGGCAGCAACTCGGCGGCAGGTAGCACTTGGCGCATCTTCTGGCCGTTTTTGTAAAGGCCAGAGCGGTGTGGCGAGATACCGGTGAAGATCGCGGAGCGTGAAGGATTACAGGCCGGTGCCGAGCAATGAGCGTTTGTGAATAGAACGCCCGAAGCGGCTAGTCGGTCGAGATTCGGTGTTCTCGCCTGTGGATGCCCACCGAGCACGCCGATCCAATCGTTCAAATCGTCAATCGCGATGAAAAGCACGTTCGGCTTAGCCGAAAGCGACGAGGAGGCCAAGAACATGGTGAGAGCCAAAAGAAATATGCGTTTCATTTCTTTTCTTCAGCTTCTAATTCCTTCTTGGTCTTGCCACCGTGTTTTCGAGCCCCTTTATTTCAGTAGCCAGTGTATTATTTCAATTCCAGGTGCCGACCTTGG
>Ga0315318_10000326_pt1 | contig 19202 bp, 22 predicted proteins | sample M1200m3416metaG_FD_203703 | JGI IMG/M metagenome (GOLD analysis project Ga0315318, IMG submission 203703) | Ammonia-oxidizing marine archaeal communities from Monterey Bay, California, United States - M1 200m 3416 | ecosystem: Environmental > Aquatic > Marine > Coastal | place: USA: California... | reverse complement strand
CCCCCAGGGGGATAATTATATTATACAGGTAAATATCGGTTTTGTCAAGAACAAAATTAATTATTTTTTACTTGACAAAGTGTTAACTAGATGTTATAATGGGGGTATGAGTTTTTTACAAACAACAGATAATAGAAACAAAAGAAAACTAACTGATAAACAAGAGAAATTTCTACATGCTCTAGCTGGTGAAGCTCGTGGTGATGCGAAACAAGCTCTTGTAGTGGCAGGTTACGAGCCTACGTCTTATTATATGGTACTTGATTCCCTAAAGGAAGAGATAGTTGATGTAGCAAATACTATATTAGCCCATAGTGCTCCGAAGGCGGCAGCCAAATTAGTGGATGTACTTGATAGTGACGCACCAATTCCTCAAGTAGGTGCTAAGTTACAGGCGGCTCAGACTCTTTTGGATAGAGTCGGCATTAGCAAAAGAGAAAGAGTTGATGTTACTCATAGTATGGGTGGTGGTATTTTTCTTTTACCTGATAAAGAAGAGGTAGTTATAGATGCAAAGGATGCTGAGTACGAGGAAATAAAAGACGAGGACGACGGGGAAAAGACTCCTTCTGAAAAATTACAAGATGAACTTGAACCAATAATTACAGCACCAATGATGGACAAGGAATAACGTGAGGTGAGTAAAGTTACTTATAAAAGAAAGACAAGTTCTACTATTCCCTTTGGTTATAAACAATCAGAAGATATGGATGGTTTTATGGAACCAATACCTGAACAGCTCAGTGCTCTTGAAGAAACAAAAGAACATATAAAGATTGGTGCTCTTTCACTTCGTGGAGCTGCTGAACAACTTCACTATAAGACAGGACGAAGTATATCTGCAGTTGGGCTAAAGAAAATAGTAGATAAAGAAAGAAAGAAAAGTTTACTAGCCAAACAAATATAAGAGAGAGAGAAAGAGATGATAAAAAAATTTTTTAATACTATATTTAAAAAAGATATGTCTGGTAGTAGTTCATTAGAAGTTTACATATTAATAGCTATTCTTTTATTTTGTTATTGGATAGGTAAAGGATGAGATATAGAGAGTTAAAAAAGAATTACGATATAAACTTTGATGATTATTGGAAGGAAGAAAATAAACTGTGGGAATTAAGTATGCAGGAATCTTTTAGACAAAGAGATGAGAGACATAAAAGATTAGAGAAGTTCAAAAGGAATGTACACGGGGAATATATAGGTAAAGGGAACGATTGTTGTTGAATGGAAGATATTAAATTAGAAAAGAAAAAAGGTGGGCGACCAAAGGGTTCAACAAGTACTAGAACTTTAACTAGAGAACATCAAGCTAGATTAAAGACAGCTAGAGAACTAAAGGCTAAAAAGAAAAAGATTGAAAAATTAAGTCTTAAGCTTAGTAAAGAACGAGGTAAGTTAAAAAATACAAAGGAAGCACTGACAGCTCCAGTATTAACAGAGTCTGCTTATAAAGAAAATTTACCTACCACGATAAAAGAGTTTATAGAAGAGAATAAAGAATCAATTGTTTTCAGACCTAACAAAGGCCCACAAACAGATTTCTTAGCTGCGGCTGAACAAGATGTGTTATATGGTGGTGCAGCTGGTGGTGGTAAGTCTTACGCTATGTTAGTTGACCCATTAAGATTTATGCATAGACCAGCACACAGAGCTTTATTGCTCAGACGTTCTATGCCAGAGTTAAGAGAACTTATAGATAAATCAAGAGAGCTTTACCCAAAAGCTTTTGTTGGTGCTAAGTTTAGAGAAGTAGAAAAAATTTGGAGATTCCCAAGTGGGGCTATGCTTGAGTTTGGATACCTTGACAGAGATGCCGATGTATATAGATATCAAGGACAAGCCTACAGTTGGATAGGGATAGATGAGTTAACTCAATATCCTACAGAGTTCCCCCTTCAGTATTTGCAATCACGATTAAGAACAACCGATTCAGAAATCAAAACTTATATTCGGTGTACTGCAAACCCTGGAGGCGTTGGAGGACATTGGGTTAAGAAGAGATATCTTGACCCATCACCACCTAATGAAAGCTTTGAAGGTAATGATGGACTAACTCGTAAGTTTATTCCTGCAAGACTTAATGATAATCCATATCTTGCAGAAGATGGTAGATACGAACAGATGTTATCATCTCTTCCTCCAGTACAAAGAAAACAATTAATGGAAGGTAACTGGGATGTTAGCGAAGGTGCAGCCTTTGCAGAGTTTGATTCTGAAAAACATATCATACCACCATTTGCAATCCCATATCATTGGACTCGTCATAAAGGAATTGACTATGGTTATGCAGCTGAGTCTTGTTGTGTATGGGCAACGATAGACCCAGAAGATGATACAATTATTGTTTATAGAGAACTTTATCAAAAAGGTTTAACAGGTGCAGACCTTGCATCTTTAATAACTGAAATGGAACAAGATGAACGACGAAGTATACAAGGAGTTCTTGATGGTGCAGCTTGGAATCGTACAGGAGTTGGTGGCCCTACAGTTGGAGAAACTTTAGTAAAAGGTGGACATAAACTTAGACCAGCAGATAAAAATAGAATTCAAGGTAAAATACAAATACACGAAAAACTTAAACAAAGTAAAGACACAGGAAGACCAAAGTTACAAATTATGTCTAACTGTGTAAATTTAATTAGAGAACTACAAAGTATTCCTGTTGATACTAATAGACCAGAGGATGTTGATACAAAAGCATCAGACCATGCTTATGATGCTCTTAGATATTTAATTATGTCTAGACCAAGAATGCCTAGTGCCTATAGAGAAATGGGTGAGATAAAAAGATTCACGCCTTCTGACCCAACATTTGGATATTAGAATATATGAAAACAATATATACTTATGCAGGAGTAATAGTAGTACTATCAGTATGTATAGGTATGAGCTATTGGGTTATTAAATTAATTTTATAAATATGCCGACCTATACCTTTAGAAATAAAAAGACAAACGAGATATATAATATTGTTCTGACTTATGAAGAATTTCTTAAATATAAAAAGAAACGTAGTATTGAAAGAATATTCTCAGCTCCAGCTCTAACTAACTTAAGTAGTGGAGCTGAAGGAAGTTTTAGAGATTGGTGTCGTCAACCTTCCGATGATATAGATACTAGTAAATCAAATAATTTTAGACAATCAAAGAAGGAGTATTTATATTCAGATGTCAAAGACAAATAAGAAAAACGAGATAGACGGTAAAATAATTAAAATAGGATTTGCAGATATAGAAGTTAAGGAACAAGCTCCTCAATTTAAAAAATCTAATATGGAAGGTTGTTATGGTCAATATACTCATAGAGAAAATATAATTGAGATACAGCCTGGACTTTCTGATATTGATGAGGCTAATACATTGATTCATGAGATACTACATGGGTGTGTTTATATCTCATCTCTTAATACTGATGGTCAACCACTATCCTCAGATAATGATGAAGAAGTAGTGGTTAATAGTCTTTCTAACTATTTAATACAAGTATTTAGGGATAATAAGTGGTTATTATCATATTTAAATAAAAAAATACTTGACAAGTAGTTAAAATGACTGTATAATAGAAAGTACGATATTTTATAGATACTTACAAGAAACATATATATATGGGGATACATGGTTAACGATATTAATAATACTGAAAATATACAAGAGAAAAGTGTAGAAGAAATAGCTAAAGAGCAAGAGAAATCTAAGCTTTCTGCTTATATCTATACAAAATTTTCTGATGCTGAATCATCTCGTAAAAGTGATGAGGATAGATGGTTAGAAGCTTATCATAACTATCGTGGACAATACTATAAAAATGTTAAGTTTAGAGACCACGAAAAATCAAGAGTTTTTGTAAAAGTAACAAAGACTAAAGTATTAGCAGCTTATGGACAAATTACTGATGTTTTATTTTCTGCAAACAAGTTTCCCATCTCTGTGGAAGAAACCAAGATACCAGAGGGTATAGCAACTTTTGCTCACCTCAATCCATTAAGGGAACAACTAGGTGACGGTCTTCAACAACCTACTCCATCTATCGAAGGCAACTTGGATATGGGAATGGGTGATTCAAGTGAGACTCCTGCCCCAACACCCGATGCTGCTCCCCTTGGTTTTGAAGGGGATGGGAAAACCTTAGAACCAGGAAGTACTTTTCAAGATGTTAATGAAAATTTTTTAGCATCTCTAAATAAAGAATATGAAGGTGCGGACTTAGAAAAAGGACCAGCTCCTCTTCCTGAAATGCCACAGATTAAACCTGCTCAAATAGCAGCTCGTCGTATGGAAAGACTTATTCATGATGAGATTGATGAATCTAATGGTGGTAGTGAGTTAAGAAATTCTATATTTGAATCAGTACTTCTCGGTACTGGAATTATTAAAGGCCCTTTTACTTTTAATAAAACTCTTCACGTTTATGATAAAAATGAAGAAGAAGGTAGACAATATAAACCTAAACAAGTAAAAGTACCTAAAGTTGAGCATGTAAGTCTTTGGGATTTTTATCCTGACCCAAATGCAAAAAATATTGAAGAATGCGAGTTCACAATTCAGCGACACAAGTTTAATAGAAATCAACTGAGGAATTTATTGAACCGACCATTCTTTAATAAAGGGGCAATATTAGAAACACTAGAAGATGGTCCTAATTATAAAAACAGAAGTTTTGAATCAAGTCTAGACTTAGGTGAAAATACTTCTAATACAGAAGCTTTAACTAGATTTGAAGTTTTAGAATATTGGGGTATCATAGATAAAAGTGTACTTGAAGAATCTGGTATGATTATTCCAGAAGAGTTTACAGAAGAAAATGAATTACAAATTAATGCTTGGGTAACTAATGATAGAGTTTTAAGAATGGTTGTTAATCCATTTAAACCTTATCGTTTACCTTATCATTCGTTTCCTTATGAAAAGAATCCTTATAGTTTCTTTGGTATCGGTGTTCCAGAAAACATGTCAGATGCCCAAGCTATTATGAATGGACATGCAAGGATGGCTATTGATAACCTTGCTCTTTCAGGGTCACTAGTATTTGACATAGATGAATCAGCTCTTGTAGCTGGTCAGTCAATGGATGTGTATCCTGGTAAAATATTTAGAAGACAAGCAGGTATGCCTGGACAAGCTGTACACGGACTTAAATTTCCAAATACAGCAACAGAGAACATGATGATGTTCGATAAGTTTAGACAACTTGCTGATGAATCAACAGGTATTCCGTCGTACTCTCACGGACAAACTGGTGTGCAAAGTATGACAAGAACTGCATCTGGTATGTCTATGTTATTAAGTGCAGCGAACTTGAACGTAAAAACTGTAATCAAAAACATTGATGACTATTTACTAAGACCACTTGGTGAAAGTTTCTTTCAATGGAATATGCAATTTTACGAAGGCGACTTAAACATTGAAGGTGACTTAGAGATAAAAGCAACAGGTACTTCAAGCTTGATGCAAAAAGAAGTAAGGTCTCAAAGGCTAACAATGTTCTTACAAACAGTTCAGAATCCAGCGATTGCACCATTCGTTAAGATTTCTGAAATAATAAAAGAACTTGCATATAGCTTAGACTTAGACCCTGATGAAGTTATCAATGACCCTGTGGCAGCTGAGATATATGCTAAAATTATAGGATTACAAAATAATGTTCAGCAACAAGGAATACAAGAACCTACAAGTCCTGACGGCCAGCCCCCAATGGATGGTCCTCAAGGATTACCTCCTGAAGCTTCAGGAATTGACAGTCAAGGAACTGGCAATGGCACAATCGGAACAGGCAATGTACCGCAGCCAGGGGAAATGGAATTTACTGGAACAGTTAATACACCTCCAGGAAACAACTAAAAACTATAACAAAGAATAAAGGGCGAAACTATGGCTAAACAATTATTTTACAGTAATAATTTCTCAATTAATTGGGATGCTAAAAAAAATCCAGGAGATGTTCAAAGAGAATCTGCTAGTAAACGAAGTATGAAAACTCAAACTAATAAAGCTAAGTGGATGCCTAAACCTACTCCTAAAAATCCAGGAGAAGTTCAAAGAAACTACGCTAGTAAACAAAGTATGAAAACTCAAACTAATAAAGCTAAATGGAGTAAAGGTTTTATTAAAAATCCATCTGGAGTATCAATTCATGGACCTAGTTATAAGTCTGGAAACTCCACAATAGGAAAGTTAAAGAAATTGGGCGGTAGTAGTTTAAAGTTCTAATGATATTAAAAAAAATAAATAAAAGAAAAGTAAAAGGTTATAAACCTGGTGGGTATGTAATGCCAGAAAATACTGAACAACCTGGACCATTATTTGCTGACCAACTAACTACTTATGGAAATCATAATTTATTAAGAGTAACAAAGAAAGCAAAGCAGGTTTAAGTTGGGAGAAAAAAATAAAATATCTGTAGAAGGTCAATCATCTAATCATGGACCTAGTTATACAAAAGTAAAGTATGGAAACTCCACACAGAATTTAAGTGTTGATAGTAATAAATGGATTGGTACAAAATTTAATAAAAATAATTTTAGTGCAGAAGTCGGATATAATACTGAAACATCAAACAGAGGAATAAAACTTAAGTGGACTTTTTAATTAATAAGCAGGAATAATAATAATAATATGGCAACACCAGGATATCAAGCACTTTATAGAGTACCAGGCTCAAGTAAAACTGGTACTGAGAATAAACCACTTTCTTCTGTTACTGGAGAAGACAAAGCTCCTACTATGGGAATACAAGCTCCACAAGTTCCATCAGAAGTACAAAACCCAGGACAACCACAGAGAATGTTTGACCCATCAAGAGCAAGATATGCTTATGGTGGAGTTGCAGAACTTCAAGAAAAAATTTTAGATGATACAGGATACCGTGCTTATGATGATGGTGGTATGGTTATTCCAGAATTACAAACAATACAAGATGAAGGTATGCCGATTGATTTAATAGAAGAAATAGAAGAAGAAGAAGCTGTTGCAGAAACAGATGAAATATTAGAAGATATTCCTATGGAAGAAGAAGAAGATATAACAGAAGATATAGATGTTACTGTAGATACATCTATGTTAACATCACAAGATGAAGAAGTTTTAGAAGAAGCTATTCAAGCATACCCAGAATTAATGGATATAATTCCTAAAATGTTAGTAGCAACAGATACAGATGAATTTACTGGCGACGGCGAAGTCGATGGTCCAGGAACAGAAACATCAGACTCAATCCCTGCAAGATTATCAGACGGAGAGTTTGTCTTTACAGCTAAATCAGTTAAACATTTAGGTGTAGATAAACTTCGTAAGATGATGACAAAAGCAGAAATTGATTACGATAAAGATATGAATATCCAAGATGAACAACAAATGGAGGGAGACCCTTTAGATGTTGTTCCAACGGATATCATGAGTGCTGCTCGTGGTGGTTTAATGAAAAACCCCTACAAGTAGAACTTTATAAATAGAGCTACCCTGGAATCACCAAGGCACTCTATTTTTCGGCTACTCTTGCAATAATGCAAGACCCCAACAATAACAACGAAAGGTGATTAAAAATGACGGATAGTAAAGAGAACCCTCTTTTACAAAAAAGAACTACTTCTCTGAAGAACGATAAACAAGAAGCTAATCCATATAATCAAAAGAAAGATTATCTTGATTATGATGCTATGGATGAAGCAGCACAAAAACCATACGAAGGTGCAAATGATGCGATGGGTTACAAAACACCAAAACCTAAAGTAGTTGTGGATACAATGATAGACACAGAAGAAGCTACTCAGGAAGAGGAAGTAACTCAAGAAGCTCAACCTTATAAAAAAGTTGACTATAAAAAAAGGTATGATGATTTAAAAAAACATTATGACGGTAAAGTAAATTCTTTTAAACAAAAAGAAGAAGAACTTCACGCACAATTAAGAGCTAATAGACCAAAATATAAAGCTCCTAAAAGTAAAGAAGAACTTCAGGCATTTAAAAAGAATTATCCTGATGTTTATGATGTTGTTGAATCAGTTGCTCATACTCAAGCTACTAAAGAAATGGAAGATTTAAAAGGAGAATTAAAAATTCTTCGTGATAAAAATCTAGTAATTTCTAATAAAGAAGCAGAGTTAACTTTGGAAAAGTACCACCCAGACTTCTCAGAGATTCGAGAATCCGATGAGTTTCATCAATGGGCAGAAGGACAACCAGAAGAAATAAAAGGTTGGATTTATAGTAATGGTTCAAATGCTACTTTAGCTGCTCGTGCTATTGACCTCTTCAAACAAGATGTCGGCAAGTTAAAATCTTCTAATACTAAAAAGAATATCTCAGGCGATTTATTACCTGCTTCAGAAATGATACAGGTAAAAAATAATAAAGAGATAGGCTATGGAACTAAGAAGATTTGGACTCGTTCTCAAATTGCAGCTATGTCTCAAAGTGAATTTGATAAGAACGAATTATCTATTACAGAAGCTATGTCTGAAGGTCGTGTCATTAATGACATGAGCAAAAGAAATTATGGTGGTAGTGGAAATCCGACTGTCTAATTTTACTCGTGATTAGTTGCTAAATTAACAACTAAACAAGGAGGAAGTAATGGGTACATTACAAAATGCGTCGAATGCAAACCTCTCTAACTTTAATGTAGGAGTTTCAGCCAATGAATTTTGGGTTCCTGAAATTTTCTCGAAGAAGATTCAAAACTTCTTTAGGAAATCCTCTGTTATCGAAGCTATAACTAATACAGACTACGCTGGTGAAATCAGTGGTTTTGGCGATACCGTTAAAATCATTAAAGAACCTGCTGTAACTGTTGCAGCTTATACTAGAGCAGCATCGACTACAAAACAATACCTTACTGATGCCGAAGCGACACTTGTTATTGATAAAGCAAACTCATTTAAGTTTATTATCGATGATATTGAGGAAAGAATGTCTCATGTCAATTTTGCATCTGTAGGAGCAAGCTCTGCGGCTTACACACTTAAAGATACAATGGACGCTGAAGTCCTTGTTGCTATGTTCGCTGGTTGTTCAGCAAGTTCACCTGACCATGTAATTGGTTCAGATAGTTCAACTGCTGACACAACTATGACACACGCAACAAACTCTGTTGACTTAAGTAATGCTGCTGCAGACGTCTCTCCACTACAACTTATGGCTAGATTGTCAAGACTATTAGATGATTCCAATGTTCCTGAAGAAGGACGTTGGTTTTTAGCAGACCCTAGATTCTACGAAGAACTAGCGGATACTGATTCTAAGTTAATGTCTTCTGACTATAACCAAGGTGATGGTGGCGTAAGAAACGGCTTAGTAGCTAGTGGTTCTATTAGAGGTTTTAAAATGTATAAAACTAATAATATTGCTGCAACTTCTAATGCAGACGGTAAATGTTTAGCTGGTCATATCAGCTCTACTGCTACCGCACAATCTATCCTTAACATTGAAACTCTACGAGACACTGATACTTTCGGTGATATCGTAAGAGGACTTCATGTTTATGGAAGAAGTGTTCTTAGAGATGATGCTGTTGTAACAGCATTCTACAAATACGGATAAGACGTAATTAGAAGGGGCGATTAAGTTCGCCCTTTCTTTTATATATAAGGAATTTAAAAATGGCTAAGATGAAAAGTGGAATTGAGTATACTGATGTTATAACAGAACATTTACCTTTTTTAAAAGAAGGTGATAGTGTAGATTCTTGTGATTACAGTAAAGAACAATACCCTAAACAATATGGTAAAATGGATTTAAGAAGAAAAGTTGATATTGTTGGTACTTCATCTGATGGTAATAAATAATGGCTGCTCCATTTAGAACATACTTGGATTTAACTAATACTTTAATTAGAGAACTTAATGAAGTAGAATTAACATCTGTTACTTTTACTAGTGCATTAGGTATACAAAAATATATTAAAGATTCAATTAATAGAGCTTACTTTGATATCTGCACTTCAGAAGATAAGTGGAGTTTTTTAAGTGTAGGAGACCCATCTAATAATTATTATGGTAATACTTATGTTGAAACAACATCTGGTACTAAGTGGTATGATTTAAGAAGTTCTCAAACAATTTTAAATGAATATAGTTTTATTGATTGGGATAATATAATTGTTACAGAAGAAGGAGTAAGTGGTAAAACTGCTCCATATGAAATTCATAGACTACAGCCAATGTCTATAAGTAGTTGGCAACGAACTTATGGTTTAGACGAAGCTCGTGATAAGAGTGATTCACAAACTTATGGAATACCTAGAAGAGTTATAAGAGTTCCAGAAAATAATAAACTTGGTTTATCTCCTATACCTGATGGAGTATACAGAATTTATTTTTATGCATATGCACAACCTACAGAATTAACAGCACATGGAGATACAATAGTATTTCCTAAACAATACACATCAGTTTTATTAGCAAGAGCAAGATATTATGTACATCAATTTAAAGATAATATGTCTCAAGCACAATTATCAGATGTTGAATTTCAAAAAGGATTAAGAAGTATGAGAGAGCAGCTTATAGAGCCTTTCCCAGAAACTATGGATGATAGACGTAGTATATATGTCTAGTACAAAAAAACAGGTAAAGCTACCAGCTCCCTGGAATAAAACAAATAAAAAAGAAATAATAAAAGAATTTTTTAAAGCATGGCAGAACAAGGTATATCGATAAACTGTGAAGGTGGTTTAGACTTAGTTTCAAGTACCGCTTTACTTTTTAGAACTCCAGGAGTAGCTCAACGACTTAATAATTTTGAGTCGTCTATTCATGGTGGATACAGAAGAGTTAATGGTTATACTAAGTTTGGAAGTAACCAACCAGCTGGAAATGCAGATGATATTGAAGGTTTATTTAGATATGCTAAAGGTGTTGTAGCTTGTCAAGGTTCTAATATTTATTATAGTGCAGATGGAACTACTTGGAGTCAAGTAAACAAAAACACTTATCAATCTAAAACAGGAACAGTTGCAGTAACTTCAGGTAGTGCTACAATAACAGGAACAAGTACAGCTTTTAGTACAGAGTTTGCAGTTGGTGATGATATAAAAATTAATGATGAACAATTTCTTGTATTAAGTATAGCAAGTAATACTTCAATGACAGCAGATGGAAATTTTGCTGCAAGTGCATCGAGCCAAACAATTTATAAAAATGGAGCTACTGCTGCTCAACTTTCAAGTGGAAGTGCAGTATCTAGAGGTTCTCAAAGTCTTTGTGAGTTTGCTTTTTATGAAGGTAATAAACAATATGGTAAACTTTATATAGCTGACGGTGCTAATAAGATTGGTGAATTAGTTATAGAAATTACAAATGCAGGAGTACATACCTATTCATTTAAAGAAGTAAATAGGTCAGCTCCAGCAGACCCAGAATTAGTTACTATTTTTGGAGAAAGATTAATAGTTGCAGGTCATTCAGAAAATCCACAAGTAGTTGCTTGGAGTACTAGATTATCACCAGAAAATTTTACAGGAAGTTCTGCAGGTACAGTAGATGTTGGAGACCAAATAGTAGGTATAAAATCTTTTCGTAATAAACTTATTATCTTTTGTAAAAATAGTATATATCAATTATCTGGACTTGATACTACAGCAGTCTTATCATCGGTAACTAAAAATATTGGTTGTGTAGGTGGTAAAACAATTCAAGAGATTGGTGGAGATTTAATTTTCCTTTCTCCAGATGGTTTAAGAACTATTGCAGGTACTGCTCGTATTGATGACATTGAGTTAGGCTCTATTAGTAGAAAAGTATTACCTATATTTAGAGATGATATTTTTCCTAACCTAACATCTTTAACTTTTTCAAGTATGGTTATACGAGAAAAAAGTCAATATAGATTATTTTATTATAAAAATGGAACTGCTGATTTACAACAAAAAGGATTATTAGGAACTTTTAAAATATCTTCACAAGGAGTTCCTTTATATGAGTGGAGTGAATGTACAGGTATACCAGCTCGTATGACTCATTCAGGCTTTGATGAAGATAATAATGAAGTACATTATCATTCAAGTATTGATGGTTATGTGTATCAACATGATACTGGTGATAACTTTAACGGAAGTAGTATAACAGCAGAATATAAAACACCTGATTTAGATTACGGAGATTCAGGTGTTCGTAAAACTTTATACTACTGTAAAACAAGTATTCGTGCTGAAGGAGCAAATAATAATTTAAAATTGCTTTGTCGTTACGATTTTGATGATAATAATATCTCTCAACCAGCAGAGGTAGCTATAGGCTCATTAGCTAGTCCAGCTCTTTTCGGAGTAGCGGTTTTTGGAGCGGCAATTTTTGGACAAACACTTTATCCACAACAAAAGGTAAATCTTGTAGGTAGTGGATTTACAAATAACTTTACAATATCAAGTACTGGTACTGCATCTCCTTATACAATTTCAGGATTTTATGTAGACTTTATACCAGGCGGAAGGATTTAAACATGGCGGCATATACAAGACAAAGTTCATTTGCAGATGGCAATACTATTAATGCATCATTATTTAATAATGAATATGATGCAGTAGCAGCAGCATTTGTTAATACAAGTGGACATAAACACGATGGAACAACTGGTGAAGGCCCAGTTATAGGTCTTATTGGTGATGCTAATGTTGCTACTCCTCTTAACAAAGTTTTAATTGATTCAACAAATGACCACATTGAATTCTATGTAGATGTTTCTTCATCTGCAGTTCAACAAGCGTATATGGCTGACGGAGTATTTGCTCCAGTTACTGACAGCGATGTTGACCTTGGTACATCTTCTCTTTATTTTAAAAATGCTTACATTGATACTGTAACAACTACAGGTAATGTAACTGTAGGTGGTACTTTAACTGTTACAGGTGCTGCAACTATTGCAGGAAACTTAACTTTTGGAGATGCAGCTAGTGATACTGTAGCTTTTAGTGCTGATGTAGCTTCTCATCTTCTTCCTAGTGCTGATAATACTTATGATATAGGTGCTTCAGGTTCTGAATGGAAAGATTTATATATTGATGGTGTTGCAAATATTGATTCATTAGTAGCTGATACTGCAGATATAAATGGTGGTACAGTAGATGGAGCAATTATAGGTGGTGCAAGTGCAGCAGCAATTACAGGTACTGCAATTACAGGCACAAGTTTTGTAATTGGAAGTGCTAATATTGCAGAAGCAGAATTAGAAACTATTGATGGTATAACAGCTGGAACAGTTGCTGCTTCTAAAGCAGTTGTTGTTGATGCTAATAAAGATATAGGAACATTTAGAAATGTAACTATTGATGGAACATTTTCTGATGGTAATTACACATTTGATACATCTGGAAATGTAAGTGGTTTAGGAACTATTGGTTCTGGTGCTATCACATCATCAGGAACTGTTACTTTTGGAAGTATATCAGATGGTACTATAACAGCTACAGCATTTGTAGATGAAGATAATATGTCTTCAGATTCAGCAACTCTTATTCCAACTCAACAATCAGTTAAAGCTTATGTTGATTCTCAAATTGCTACAGAAGATACTATTGCCGAACTTAATGATACTACAATTTCTAGTGTAGCTTCTGCTAATATTTTAATTTATGATGGTACTGATAGCTGGGATAACAAAGCTATATCAGGTGATGCAACTATTGCAACTACTGGTGCTTTAACTATAGCTAGTGGTGCTGTTGAAACAGCTATGATTGCAGCTGATGCTGTTGATGGAACAAAACTTGCTGACAATGCTATTGATTCAGAACATTATACAGATGGAAGTATAGATACAGCACATATAAATGATTTAAATGTTACAACAGCAAAGATTGCTGCTGATGCTATTACAGGTGCGAAGATTGCAGATGACGCTATTGAGTCAGAACATTATGCAGCAGGTAGTATTGATACAGCTCATATTGCTAATGACCAAATTACAGCAGCTTTGATTGCAGATAATGCTATTGATTCTGATATGTATGTTGATGGTTCAATAGATACAGCACACTATGCTGCTGGCTCAATTAATTCAACTGCTTTAGGAGCAGATTCTGTAACTGCTGCAAAAATAGCTGACGATGTTGTTAATAGTGAACATTTAGCAGCTGGTGGTATTGATTTAGAACACATGAGTGTTAATTCTATTGACAGCGACCAGTATGTTGATGGTTCAATAGATACTGCTCATATTGCAGATGACCAAATTACTTATGCAAAAATACAGAATATTTCTGCTGATGAAAGAATATTAGGTAGAGTATCTGGTGCTGATGGAGTTATTGAAGAATTAACTAAAACACAAGTATTAACATTTGCTAATATAGAAGATGGTGCTGATGTAACAGATGCTACTAATGTAACTGCAGCTGGTGCTTTAATGGATAGTGAATGTTCATCTTTAGCTAGTGTAAAAGCTATAAATCAAGGACTAACTACATCTTCTGATGTAACATTTGCTGATGTAACAGTATCTGGAGACTTAACAGTTTCTGGTGATACTACTACAGTTAATACTGCTACACTAGCAGTAGAAGACCCATTAGTTTCTCTTGCAACAGGAAACAATTCATCTGATGCAGTAGATATTGGAATATATGGTTTATATGATACAAGTGGTTCACAAGATTTATATGGTGGTTTATTTAGAGATGCTAATGATTCAGGTAAATGGAAATTATTTAAAGACAATCAAGCTGTTCCTACTACAACAGTTAACACATCTGGAACAGGATATGCAGTTGGTACATTAGTTTCTAATTTAGAAGGTAGTGTTACAGGTAATGTTACAGGCACTGCATCGACAGCTACAGAAGCAACTAATATAACTGCAGTAGCTAATAACTCTGCAAACGAAACAGTTTATCCAGCCTTTGTTGATGGTGCAACAGGTACACAAGGAATTGAAACAGATACAGGTTTAACTTATAATCCTTCTACAGGTCTTTTATCTAGTGCAGGTGTAACAGCATCTGGTACAGTAACTTATGGAAGTTTATCAGATGGTTCAATAACAATTACAGCTTTTGTTGACGAAGATGATATGTCTTCAGATAGTGCAACACTTGTACCAACACAACAATCAGTTAAAGCTTTTGTAGAAGCACAAGCTGGAGGAATAGCTAGTGTTGCAGCAGATACTACTCCACAACTTGGTGGAGATTTAGATGTCCAAACAAATGATATAGTTTCTACTAGTAATAGACCAATTACAATAACTCCAAACGGAAGTGGAGATGTAATTATTGATGGATTAAAATATCCTCAAGCAGATGGTTCAGCTGGATATTTCCTTAAAACAGATGGTAGTGCTCAGTTATCATGGACTGCACTTACAGCTGGTGCTATTCCAAATGATTTAATTGATAGCCAGCATTATGCTGCTGCAAGTATTGATAATGAACATTTGGCTGATGATGCTGTTGATTCAGATGAGATTGCTGCAGGTGCTATTGATAATGCTCATTTAGCAACTGGTGCTGTCTCAAATGCAAAGATTGGAAATAATGAAATAGATAGTCAACATTATGTTGATGGAAGTATTGACAATGCTCATTTAGCAGCCAACTCTGTAGATTCAGATAACTATGTAGATGATTCAATTGATGCTGCTCACTTAGCCAACTCAATTAATACTGATATAGCTACTGGTGTAACTGCTGGTACTACTGCTGCTGCAGCCTTACCTAAAGCTGGTGGCACGATGACTGGTCATTTAACTTTAAATGATAACGCATTTCTTAGACTCGGTACTTCTTCTGATATGGACATATACCATAATGGGACTAATTCATTTATTCAAAATGCTACAGGTGATTTACATGTAGATGTTGCAAACGACATGATTTTAGATGTTGGTGGTGGTGATATAAGATTCTATCTCAGTGGCTCTGAATATGGCAAGTTTGATTTAGCTGCTACTAATTTAAATATTTACGCAAGTGTTCAAGATGGAGATATGAAATTTCACGGTAATGATGGTGGCTCAGCTATTACCGCACTAACACTAGATATGTCTGATGCTGGTGCAGCTATTTTCAACAATAATGTTACAGCTTACTCAGACGAAAGATTAAAGTCAAATATTGAAACAATAGATAATGGATTAGATAAAGTATCTCAAATGAGAGGTGTTACATTTATTAGAAATGAGAAAAAAGGTTCAGGTGTTATTGCACAAGAACTCGAAAAGATTGCACCTGAATTAGTTAAAACTGCTGATGACGATATGGGTACTAAATCTGTAGCTTATGGGAATATTGTTGCCTATCTCATTGAAGCAGTCAAAGAATTAAAATCAGAAATCGAACAATTAAAAAAGGATAAGTAGGCATGACAATAGTTGCATCTGGTGCTATTTCAATTAATTCTCTAGTTGGAGAATACGGTGGTTCATCTCCACACGCTATGAATGAATATTATCGTGGTGGTGGATTGGTTACAGACCATTCTAATAATTCAAATGTACCAACATCAGGAACGATTGATTTACAAGATTTCTATGGAGCAAATAATACAAGTCCTAGTGATTTAGTATTTGTATTTACACCTGCTTCTGACGGGGGAAAATTTCCTGCCATTGGGTATACTGGCACATATGGTAGTGCTTCTGATACCTCTATTTTGGTGGGTGGAACAACCTATACTCTTGTTTCGATAAATCAACCAAGTATAGGTGGTGTCCCAGGGATGCAATTCCAAACTGGTGGTTCTAATAGTACTGTCCCAGGTTTAGATGGTGGAGATTTAACTCTGGTTAGTAGCGCTGGTACTAGCACTACTGTTGGAGGCACTGAGCTGGAGCATATGACAGATACGCATAGTTTCTATATACAAATGCCAAACATAGGAATGCACCAAGATGTTGAAACAACTGGTACATTAATTTTAGCTTAAATGATTTTAGAATATACAAAAACTCAAGTGATTGCAGTAGAAGATGGGTGTGAACATATAGTTAATGGTGTTGTTCGTTTTGATGATTTAATACGAACTGATTATACACCGACTAACTTCTCAGCAGAACCTAAAAACTATTTATTAAGAGATGGGCATACTGAGTGGGATAATAAACATTACGAAGCAGAGTCAAAGATACACAAAGAATGGTTGAGTGAACTTGGATATGAAACTGCTATTTACAAAGTTAATTTTAATACGCACGAAATAGAGTATCACCCAATTATTCACACTACAGATGGCTTACCAAATGTGGAGAGCGGAACTTTGTGAGAAGTGCAAGACCTGTCTTTCCATTATTCTTTGTTATTAGTGATGAACTTAAAGATATTAATAATAAAGAAATTATAAAAGAGATAAAAGAGAGTAAACCTTTAAGCAGTAATATTCATTTAACAAGAAATGAAGATATTGGTTTGGCAAAAGATAAAAGCTGTAAAGATTTATTAACACAGCTTGACGCAATGTTTAAGGAAATGGAAAAAGGAGTAGTCCTTGAATGCGAAGAAGTGTGGGGTCAAGTAACGAATAAAAATATGTGTTGTGGTATTCACACTCATTACAACGGAAATCAACCTAATAGGAATGGATATTCTTTTGTTTATTACGCAAAAGCTGAAAAAGATTCTGGGAATTTAGTCTTTGACTTAGAGTATGGACAAAAAAGATATGATACTGACATCGAACCAAAAACAGGATTGCTGATTATCTTTCCATTAAACATAAAACACTTCACTAGAAGAAATACAACTGACAACGAAAGAGTTTCGGTTGCAGGCAACTATATAATTACAGGAAAAAAAGATGACAATAATTAATACGGTTCCTTTTGATGAAACATATTCAAAAGTATTAGACGATAATTTACAAATTTGTGTTTCAAAAGATACAACAGCAGGACAAGAACTTTCTCGAACTAAAAAATTTGAATGGGTTCATCCTGACTTACACACTGACTTATTAAACAGTAATGAAAATATAACTACCAATGGTCAAAACTATATTTTAGTTGAAGGCAAAATGTCTATCTTTTGGAAATGGGATTCTGAATCTATTACTGAAAGTGATTTAGATGAAATGACTACTTACATAAATAGTTTACCAGAGACAGTACAAATATTTAGAGACTTTGATAATAAAACATACAAGGTAACATTTGAATATCTTGGAGAGAACTCAAGTTGGAATCCAATTCCATTTCTATATGAGTTTAAATGTAATACGGCAGGACTAACTCTCGATGATGATGATTCAGTTTTATTTTGTATTCAAAGAAAGAATAATGTTACCGATTGGGATATTAGGCAAATAGATTTAAGTGCAGGACAAGTATTTGATGTGACGAAAATAGGCGACAATGTTTGTTACACATTATTTTCTCAAGCAGTAAGTGTAGGTGGCACAGCAATTGCTAAACACGATTGTAAAAAACAAACAAGTGCATCAATAGAAGTAACAAACACTAGCAGTAAACCTTGTAAGATTATTCAGGTGTATAAATAATATGTTTATAAAGTTTTTAAAAAAAGTTCTATTCCCATATCTTGAAAGAACAGGAAGAGCAAAAGCATTTGTTGATACTTATGGAAAAGTTTTATTTATTAGATATTTCTTTTTAGGAGTAGAAGCTGATGAAAAAGATATTGGTCTAGGAAAAGCAAAAGCCAGATGGTGGCCAAACGCATATTTCCACGTTATGACTGAAAGTGATTTCGGTCCTGACACAAGTACATATCACAGACATCCCTGGAGAAACTTTAGTTGGATTGTCTCTGGTGGGTATTGGGAATTTTTAGAAGGCAAAGGAAAGTTTTTAAGAAAAAAAGGAGCTACCGTTTTCAGAGGAGTTGAACAAAGACATTTTATAGAAAAGACATTACCAGATACAATAACTTTTTTCATACATTGGTTTCGTAAATATACCTCTTGGCAGTTCAGACCAACAGCTTGTACGAGTGGAGTTTGTCAAACCTGCATAGATGAAAATAATGGTGTCTGTAGAAAGTCAACATTAGATTTACCTTATGTAGATTACATTGCCAAAATGGAAAAGTTAGACCCTCCAAGATGGGTTTTCTATGATGATGCAGGTAAATTAAAATTAAAGAGAAGAAGAGCAGCAGCTCTAAGGGCTGGAAAGAAAAGTTTATCTCAAGAACAAGCAGAGGTTTATATGCAAGAACATCTGCTTAAAGACCCAGAGAATCTAAAAGAAATTTATGGGTAATGAGTATTGCTCGTTTATCAGGTCGTGAATTTAAATATTCAGAAAGTATGGCAGAAACTAAAGATG
>Ga0315318_10000324_pt1 | contig 19347 bp, 9 predicted proteins | sample M1200m3416metaG_FD_203703 | JGI IMG/M metagenome (GOLD analysis project Ga0315318, IMG submission 203703) | Ammonia-oxidizing marine archaeal communities from Monterey Bay, California, United States - M1 200m 3416 | ecosystem: Environmental > Aquatic > Marine > Coastal | place: USA: California... | reverse complement strand
GGTGGTGGTATGGGGTATAGTACAGTAGCAGGTGCACCGGGCTCACCTACTGAATTAGTATATACCGCACCAGAAGAACCTGTTAAAGAAGTGTACGTGGTACAGCCAAAACGAATGGGTTCAAAAACAGATGAAGCTACAAATATTGCTATAGAAATGACAGCTGTTTCGGCATATTCATTTTCTTCTAATTTTGATGTTCTTGAAAACCTGACAGCCGGAATGTATGCAAATAGATTACTTACACATGATTTGATTAGAATGAAATATGATACCTTAGATTTTAATATGCATGATCCCACTTCAATAGGTGGTGAAACAAGGATAGATCCAGATACCGGTGCAGTTGAAATAGTAGAGTCTCTACGACAACCCGCCGATGCCAAAAACTTTAGTGATTCTTTTACTCATTTAGGAACAGGAAAATTAGCTACTGAAAAACAAGATGCATTAGGTTCGCCTGAATCGGTAATGAGTTTTTATCCTTCTAATTTTGCACATGATATTAGATTTAAAACTGATCTAGGATCAAGAGGTGTAAAGGGAGAAGTAAAATCGAATCTAAACATTATTCCAAATAGAGTAGAACAATGGATGCAATCACGATTAGTACAAAGTCAGCAAGCCACTAATATTAAATTAAATATTCGAGCGCCTGGATTATCTACTAGAGCAGTAGGAGATTTAATAGAATTTAAATTACCTACAACATTTCTTGAAGATAGGGACGGAATTACACAATCACAACATCATGTGTATTTAAGTGGATACTATTTAATTACTAAATTACGCCATCATTTCAATAAAGAAACATATGATATCGAATTTGAGTGTATAAAAGATTCATTAAAAGTTCCACCTGGAAACGATAGATCAATACCGGAAGCTGATGATACAACAAGTATTACTCAGTCGCTACCACCATCACAAAGATAGGATAATACTATGGCATATTTTATGGGAAAAGGTGGATTTGTTTGGTGGCAAGGAGTTGTCGAAGACCGCCATGATCCGCTTTATCTTGGAAGATGTAAGATTAGAGTTTTGGGGTGGCATTCGGAAAACAAGAACGACCAACCAACTGCAGGATTACCGTGGGCATATCCTGTCGCGCCGATTACTTCAGCAAGTCAAACAGGGGTTGGTTCCACACCATTAGGTCCAGTTGAAGGCACATGGGTAATTGGTTTCTATCGTGATGGAGAAGACGGACAAGAACCAATGTTTTTTGGAACAATTGGTGGTATTCCAGAATTAGATGCAAAAGGAGTTAATAATGATGGAACCGCAATAGGTGGTAGAGGGTTTCTTGATCCAAGATTAGAGGGTGGAGATGTCGGACATCCAATGTTTCCAGATGAGGGAGGAAAGAGAGATCTTTTCTATAATCCTCAAGCTGATTTGGTTCCCAGAGAACCAGCAAGCATTAAGCACAATGCAAATCCTGATCCTACTGAAGATGTACAAACTGTTGCAATTTCAGCTGATGTTACCCTTGAGAAAGAGAGTTCAGTAAAATCTTTGATTGGAACAACTGGTCCTAATACAACGACTCCACCATTTACTGTTAAGGTTGTAGAACAGCCACTTAGATCAACATATCCTGATACGGGTTTAGCAAACACAGCCATATCAACAACTAGAAATTTAGACTATCTAAAAGAACCAACTACAAATAGATTAGCAAGAGGTATTCGTGGAAATACTGATACGAGTGATCCAAGAGTTTCAGGTATTGTATTTGAAAAAATGGAAAACCGGAAAGCAGGACAAATGCATATTCCGACTGCTGATGGTAAATCTTGGTCTGAACCACCAAGTCCCTGGCAAGCAATCTATCCATATAATCACGTACACCAAACTGAAAGCGGCCACGTTATTGAAATGGATGATACACCCAATTCCGAAAGATTACATTGGTATCATCGAACAGGTACTTTTACTGAAATTCATCCAGTAGGTATTAAGGTTGATAAAATAGTAAACAATTATTATAATATTATTTTAGGAGCAAAATATACACATATTGAAGCGGGTGATTATACGACTATTGATGGTTCGCAAGAAAATTATGTTCTTGGTAATAAAGTGGACAAGGTTGATGGTGATTATTCAGTTGCAATAAAAAGAGGAAGATTTAATGTTAATAATACATTAGGGGCAATTAATTTAATAGCCGCGAAAATGACATTAAGAGCATCAGAGACACTTACTCTATCGGCCAATAATGTGATTATTGAAAAGAAATCTGCACGTTCTTCTGAAACAACAATAGGCGATGAGAAGAAATCAGTAGGTGGAAAACTAACTATACAAACTGGAGCATATAGTTTAAATTCTCAAGGTTCTATCGGTATGCAAACTGGTGGAGGAATGACACTCAATATTACTGATTCGATAAACGAATCTATATTTGGAGTGTTACCATCAATGACAATGGGTTATGCTAAAAAGACTTCTGCCACTTTAGGTAAGATTGGAATGGAATGTACTGATAATATAGTTTCAGGTGGAATTGAAATGAACATGGGCCTTGCTGGTGCAGGAGCTTCTATAGCATTAAAACCTATCGGTGATATAGAATTAAATTCTAATTTAGGAACGACTGGTATTACAGGTACTGCATTATTGGGAAATATAGAACTTTCTAGTGTGGTGGGAAGTGCTCAAATGAGTAGTCTATTATCGACACTTAAATTAGGTAGTGGGGGTGATGCCTCTATGCAAGGAATATTAGGTGAGGTAACGATTGCTTCTTCAGGTAAAGTAAAAGTTGCTGGAGTAATTGCTTCATTGAAAGAGATATTAGATGAATTAATAGATATTATAACAGAACATACACATCCAACTGGAACAGGACCTTCTGGGCCACCAATGCCCCCGGCTACTGTTAAGTTGGCATTACTTAAATCATTGAAAATTGGTGGGAGTCTTGATTAATGGCGCTAGTTAAAGCAACATTGTTTGGTGAATTAATGGGAACGTTTGCAACTCATAGTCCTGATCCCATGAAGCCAGGAAAAGATATCGCAAAATCATTTGCTAATTATTTAAAAATGGGACAAAATGCGGGTGGATTTCCTACAACAAATGTAGTGGACACTTCCACAGGAATGACAATAGGGCAAGTTTTTGCATCACAATTACCAGGCGGTGCGGCAATAGGTTCTCAGATAGCATCAGCATTATCATCTATGGCGCTAACATATATGTCCACAAATCAAATTGGTCCGCCAGTTGCACCACCTTCTCATATGGGACCGTTAATGAAATTATATTCTGGGCCACAACCATCGGGAATGAGTTTCGCAAAAGAGATGGCCGACATATTAGATACGTGGGCAAAAACATGGGTAGTGAGTGGGTTGATTCCAGGCGCACCACCAATACCATTTTCAGGACCTTTATCATAGAGGAATTATATGGCCGGAATTGCTACAAAATTAATCGAACTAAAAGAAGAGTTAGACAACAGTCCTGACACTGCTTTGTCTGCGAGAACAGGGATTCTTGAAAGTATTACATTAGCCAGAGAATTTGCCGAAACACGATTAAATGCACTATGTGAGGCATTCACAGGAGGAAAGAATGAATCAGGAGTAGCCACAAATATGTCTCTTGCAACTGTATGTGAATCTTTGGCGGCACAAAGATTAATATGTTATGGCGCCGGGTCCATAAAGGGTTCTACACAAGGTATTCGAAAATTTACATTACCGCCTGCAGGAACAGTAAATGGCCCTATTGGTCTTACAGAACCAAATACCTCTTTTATGGGAATTAAGGCTACTAATATTGAAGAAACATATACTATTAATTTAACTAGTTTGGCTGGAACACAGACACAAGGTAGTAATACATTTAGTACTGATGTTCGGGATTATTATCTAGTCAGGTCAAGAGTAACTGGAGAATTAATAGACATTAATGATAGTATTACTCCATATTCTACACCAGATAATGAAACTTCTTTTGGTAATGCAATTGCTTGGGGAGCAGATGTAACAACCGAAGCGGAAACATGGAATGCCGACTTTGCAAAAGCTAATATTGCTAGTGTATCATTACAAAGTGAGGGATTGTTTAATGAATTAAATACTTTGACATTGCAAGACCATTTGACACAAGGTAGTAATGGCAATTATACTACATTAGGTCCAGCATTCGGTCAGAAGTTATATTTAAAGAGACATACTAGCTATGTGAACTCTTTCACTATCATCGGAACCACCACAGTAGATAGTATAGAAGTAACAGGAATATCAGATACCGATCTCGCAAAAATTAAATTTGGTGATACGATTGGTGGTACAGGAATTCCAGATGATAATGTAACAATTGCAGCTGTAATGTCTGCAGATAGTAAAATCCGGCTTAGTAATACAGGAATTGCAACAACAACTGGAACAGTTAATCTTACTGTAAATAGTGTTCCATTTGGTTATGCAGAGAATGATATATTTTGTCAAGTAGAAATAGTAGGAGAGGGATTAGTAACAAATTCAGATTGGCTGCCGGTTGGTGATGATGCGGGTGATTATAGTGCAGCAGATGCGGGAGCAGATGCTTTATTAAATGCAAATACTTCTCAATTTGTAAGTCTACTTGGTTTCTTTGATCCAGATAATGGAAGTGCTAATGCAACAAATGATTTAACAAGGGGATCAAGAAGTGATTTTGTTTCTGAAGGAAAAGAAATAAATGATACCACATATCCTTATATAGAAACAAATCCAATTTTTCCGGCAATGGGTTCCACACGCAAGGCGTATGAGACAGAAGGTACTGGCGCGTCACTCACAATTATAGGAACACAACCTACTGGATTGGGTGAGAATGATATTCCTGCAGGAAGATATGTTAGAATGGATATGAAAAGGTCGGATAGTACCGGGAACTTACCTGAGTTTAGATATATAACTGACATCGCGGAAAGATTTTATTATGCTCCGCAAGCTAATGGTGCACTTGCAGCGATTGGTACAGATGCGGGAACAGCTGTTGCAAGTCTTACCTTGCCGAGAACTACAGAACCACGAGCAACACTTCCAAGAACAGGGTTGACAAAGGTTGTAACAAAAATACGAGCGAATGAAGAATTGGCAGGGAGTGCAAATTCAACAACGAACAGCACAGTTCCGGAGGATGATGTAATTCCTGCTGATGGGACTTCCGGATATCGCCAAGATTCACCCACGGTAACATCATATTGGTATAGAGTGAGCAATGGAATAATTCGAAGGCACTCATATGTAACATCTTATACGAACTCAAATTCAACATATGAAACGGTTTCAAATGGCCTAGGTCCTGTAATAGACTATCCTATTGTATCCAATTATATAGCAAGAAAATTGACAACCGATGGTAGTACAGCCAATGCAGATGTTGCATTTATAGCAAGTGTAATGGATGAATTACAAGGAACTACAGCGGGTGGAGCTAAATTTCGTGATCCTGTTATGGAAGGGGCAAGCACTAAACATGTGACTTCGGCTTCAGCGAATGATGCTAATTTTGATACTTATGTTTCCGCGACTGTAGGTGGATTAGGTGTTTGGGATACTACATTGTCGGATATAAAAGGTTCATTAACCACTTTCTATTCTGCAGCTGGGATGAGTAGCAGAAATAACAGACTAGATGTGGGAGGCGATAATGTAGGATCAGCAGTAAATTTTGATAATTTTTCTAGTCAAAATGGTCACGCAAAATGGGTAACATTTTCTACCGCGTGTGGTACTTTAGTAACCACATTGAATGCAAGAATTGCGGAAATAGATGCACGAATTGGAAAACCAACATATGCATATAGTACTGGGGCTACTGTTCGAGTCTCCGCTTTAACAATTGAGGCTAGTGGTAATGGTTATACTGCTGGAACTTTAACTGGTACTGGTGGAGGAGGTTCATCATTTGCTGGATCGTATACTGTTAATTCAGAAGGGGGAATTATTGGTGTGGCCATTACGGCCGGAGGTACTGGATATACATCCGCGCCCACAATAGTAATAAGTGATGCGGGCGATGGTGATGCAGTTATTACAGCTGAAATAGATGGTTCTGCTGCAGTGAATGAACCTTCAAGAGTTTATGTGTCTACAATACCGTCATCGAATACTACAGGCGGCCAAGTTCCGTATGGTAGGTCGATTTATAATAATATAAATCTCTTATTAGGAAAAGATATTGATTTAATGGGCAAAATCATAAAAGAAATTGGGAGTTTATCCAGTTTGGTAGATTTAGTAAAAACAGCTAGAAACAAATATGAAATTTTTAGTGGAAGAGATAAGGAGTATAGCTAATGGCTGAAGAAAATAAGTGGAAAGAAGCAGAACTACGAAGAGATGATATTAAGAAATTATTAGAAAATACTAAACAACTTGCTGAAATGTATTCGGAAATCATAGGAATAAAAAAAGCAGGATGGGAAAATGTATTAAGATCAAGAGAGAAGAGAGCCGAAAAGGAAAAACAAAATGGCTGAATTTAGTGCACTATTAACAGCGAAAGCCGAATGGAAACCTCATCAAATCGCGAAGGCGGGGGATCTTGCCACGTTAGCATCAGCAGCTACTGCTCTTGCAGAAACTGTTAAAAGTACTCTTTCTCTTGCAAGTGCTGGAATGGAAGTGGTCAAACTTTTAGCTACTCTTCAAAATATCAATCCCCTTTTAATGGCATTGGACGCGTTAGCAGATGAAGTACTTAAACAAATCCAAGATTTAAAAGAGGCCGGGTATTGGTACTTATATGTTGATCCTTATTATGAAGGGAATGTAACGCCAACACAAAAATATAATTATGGTTTTGAACAATTAAGGAATAAGGCCGGAAAACGAATATGGGAAATTAATGATGGTTCGGGAAATTGGTCAGATACTGCAGATATTCCTACATTAGCACAGCTTAATGAAGAAAAAGCAAAACCACATTATACTTCTCCTAGAAAACTAATTCCTGGTGGATATGATAGAGATAATCCCCTACAAGATCCTCTTAGGTCTTCAGCTGATGGGGGAGCAAGTAAGTTCCCCACATTTACAACAAAAGAAGTAATTAAGGAATTTGTAAAAGCATTTGATGATGAGGGTGATGTTCCAAGATATAAATTACTGGGTGCGGTTTCTGATGCACCGAAAGCAGGAGAAGTAGTATATGATGATGATGGAAATGCTTTTACGGGATGGGACCCTAAGGTAGATTTTGGATTAGAATTATTCGATATGGGCCAAGCTAGCGAAGATGGTTCAATTGTTAAAAATTATGTGGCAGCAAGAAAGGCTCTTAATTCTAAACAAAGTGTGGGTAAACCCAATATTCTAGGAAATACAGAATTTGTTGGTGGTTCTGGGGCAATAGCAATAATAATTGGCTCTCATGATTTTCAATCATTTTATGATGTCTTTAATCAGTTCTCTAAAATGTTTTCTGATATTCCTGAATTTGCATCGGATACAGGTAAAAATTTATTAGATGCATTAACAGAGATTGTTACTCCAAATCCAGTAACAGTTAAATTAACTCAAGTTGATACTAAGTATCAATCGTTTGTAGTGGGTGATATTATAGGAGGAAAAATATATAATAGTATCGGGGAAATCACAGAGATCGTTGAGGGTTCTGTAGTTCCAACATCTATGATAGGAAGAAAAGCGGTAGGAGATACAGATGATGAGGGAATGATAACTACTGTTATGCAAGATTTTAATATGAATGAAACTGAAAGATGGATCGATATGGAAGTCATAGTAAATCCAATTAGAAATATTGATGGATTAAACCCCTGGATAACTGGTGATATGGTTCTGGAGATGGAAAAAAGAGGCGAGTCGGGCAATCCTGAAATTCAAGATGATGTATTTCCTAATTATGTTTTCAAGGGTCAAGACACTACAGAATTACCTAAAGCTAGTAGAATATATCCAAAGGTGGCAATAGTTGCAATGGAAAAGTTGATGGTTCTTCCAGATTCAACTCCGCCCGATTTTGGGGGGATTAAAATTAAAGATATTGTTCCTGGTTGGGGTGAATTTTTTCAAATATTAGAAAATTTTGTATTACAATTAAAAGGGATGATTTCAGATTCATCTGCTTTTATTCAAGACATGATAGACATGATTAAACAGGTTGAAGCATTTTTGGAATATATGATTAAACTTATTGATGAATTTTTAAAATTCTTTCAAATAACATTACCATCACAAGGTGTATATGCCCTTTACATTCCAAATCAAAACGGGGGTAATGAAGGAATACAGTCGGAATTAAAAAACGCGACAGGAATTCCAGATTTGGGATATGCAGCAGGACTATTATTTGTCGGTACAGAGGGGGATAAACTTATTGCTGGCGGGGGTAGTAAAAACCCAATAGATTTATTAGCACTGGTATTAGGATTACTTTAATTTAACTAAATATTAAGAGCAAGATATGGCTACTACATACGGAAAAGACTACGTTGATTTTGACATGGATTTTACAAAACATCCATCTCATGGAGATTTATCTACTGTCAAAAAATCAACAGTTATTAGTAGGTCTATAAAAAACCTATTAAGTACAAATGCAAATGAAAGATTATTTCAACCAACAGTAGATAGTGGTATTGGAATTCTTTTATTTGAAAATTTCAGTAAGCTTACATCTTCTAGGTTAGAAAAGACAATTAGACATACTATAGAAAAATATGAACCTAGAGCAAGAATAGCGAATATAACTGTAAAAGCTAAAGAAGATGAAAACGCATATGAAATAATTATAGTTTATTTACCAGATAATGATATACAAGAAACGACACTAGAAGTTTATTTACAAAGGACATAACACATGGCAAGTTCAGAGGGAAAACTTAATATATCAGAATTAGACTTCGCTAAGATCAAAGAAAATCTCACAGGATTTTTAACAAGTCAGTCTGAGTTTGTAGGATATAATTTTAAGGGGTCTTCTTTTGATGTTCTTCTTGACATAATGGCATATAATACACATTATAATTCATATTATGCAAATATGGTTGCTAATGAGATGTTTTTAGATTCAGCTTCTCTTAGAAATTCTGTTGTGGCAAGAGCAAAACATCTTGGTTATCGGCCCCGTTCAGCACAAGGATCATTGGCCACAGTTACACTTACTATTACTCCAACCGATAAGCCCGCTTCTATAAGTATTCCTAAAAAGACACAATTACAGGGCGAGGTAGCGGGTATATCATATATCTGGTGCACTTCTAATTCTCATTCAGTAAACATTAATGCTAATGGTGTTTATACTGTAGATAATGTGTCTCTTAATCAGGGGATACCTTCAACATTTAGATATACAGCAAATACAGGTGATCCAGATCAAAAATTTATTCTTCCTAATGCAAATACAGATATAAGTACTTTAGAAGTTTCGGTTCAATTATCTGTTGGCGATTCTGAAACATCTGTTTATATAGAAGCTACTGATATCACTACTGTAAACTCCAGTTCAAAAGTTTATTTTATAGATGAAATAGAAGATGGAAAATATGAAATTCAATTTGGTGATGGGATATTGGGGAAAACATTAGCAAATGGAAATATTGTTATATTGTCAAGTTTAACTTGTGATGCTGATGCGACTAATGGAGCCAAATCATTTTCGGTTGTGTCTGATATTGGTGGATATTCTAATGTAAAAATAGAAACTATAGGCTTTGCTTCAGGTGGTGCAGTGGCCGCAGATATTGAAGAGATTAAATTTAATGCCCCCAAAAATTTTGATGCACAAAATCGATGTGTCACAATTCATGATTATGTGGCTTTAGTTAAAAGAGACTATGGTGATGCACAAGCAGTTGTTGCGTGGGGTGGAGAAGATGCAGATCCCCCAATTTATGGAAAAGTTTATGTAGCTATTAAACCAACATCTGGAACAGTTCTTTCAGAATCTTCTAAAAAGTATGTTCAAAAAGAAATATTGGCAAAAAGAAATATTGTTGGAATTACCCCAGAAGTTGTAGATCCAGATTATATGTATTTGAAAATTAATAGTACAGTTAAATATGATTCCGGTAAAACTACAAATAGTGCTTCAGTACTTAAATCAACAGTAACCACCGCAGTTACAGATTTTGGAGAAACTAATTTAAAAAACTTTGACAAAGGATTTAGATATTCAAAGTTAATTCAGGCAATTGATGAATCGGAAGTTTCTGTTAAAAGTAATCAAACTTCTCTACAACTAAAAAGATATCTTTATCCATTATTGGGATCGAGTGGAGCCTATACTCTACCATTTTCTAATCAAGTTTATCACCCCTCAAATACTTTTTGGGGTGCAGTAACTAGTGGAGTATTTGGATATTACGATTCTGCAAATACATTATGGGATGAATGTAGATTACAGGATAATAATGGAATTCTTGAAGTGTATAGAGCTTCAGGAGAAGATCGAATCATTGTTAATAATAATGTAGGATTAATGACTTACCTTACTGGAAAAATGGAACTTAAAGATTATAAACCAATCTCTGTAGGTTCTGAAACTACCGGAAACACTACACCATTAGAATTTTTTGTTACACCATCCTCATCAGATGTTAATCCTCTTAGAGAACAAATTATTTTAATCGAAGCAGATGATACTACTGTTACAATGTTAGATGATGCTGGAACAGGTACATATGTAGAAGGTACTATAGCAACTACTGATGGTACAACCCTCTCAACCGGATATTAAACGTGCCTGAAGTTAAAGATAAAAAAGATGTATCTGTTTTATTGGAAACTCAGTTACCAGAGTTTATAACACAATCACATCCGAAGTTCAAAAAATTCATAGAAAAATACTATGAATTTATGGAATCCCACCAACTTTATTTTGGTTCTTCATTTACATTTGATGAAGACAAGATACTAGCTGAAACTAACCCAGATGGTACAATTTATGTTACATTAGAAGATGATTCTCCTATTCAAATAGAATCAGAAAGAGATACTGCGGACAATGCAAATCTCATGTTCTCACTTGGAGAAACCCTTACAGGTAATACAAGTGGAGCAACCGCAGTTGTTTCTGGTACAAAAGGTAATACTATTGCTTTTGTAAAATCTTCTAGTGTAGCAGGATTTACATACGGAGAAAAACTTACAGGTAGTGTCACCGGTTCATACGGCACTTTAGCAAATGGTGTTCTTGATGGAATATTCCCTTCAGGATCAGTAGATTCTTTTCGTACAAAATCCCCCTCCGCCGCAATAAGAGAATTATCTTTAGACCAAGATATTGACACTACAACTGAGGGTCTTATTGATGATGCATGGAAAAAAGAATTTTATACAAACCTCCCAAAAACTGCACTTACAGATAGACGACAACTTCTTAAAAGAATGAAGCAAGTCTATCGTTCAAAAGGAAATCAGGCCTCTTTTAGTTGGTTATTTCAATCATTGTTTAATAAAGAAGATATAGAATTTTATTATCCCAAAACAGATCTATTGAAATTTTCTGATGGAACATGGGCACTTGATAAATCAATTAAAATTGTAACATCTGGTGCAACTAATATTACTTTATTTACTGGTAGAAAAATCACGGGTGCACTTTCCAAGTGTACCGCAATGGTGGAAAAACAACTTACTTCTTTTGCGGGAAATCTCCAAATTACTGAATTAACATTATCAGATGTTGTGCAGGGTGTTGTTGATGGAGCATTGTTTTACTTTCAGCCGGCTGAAGTAATTACATCCGAAACTGATATAGATGGATTATATGCAACAGCACTCACAACAGGAATTTTACAAACTGTTCAGGTAGATGTTGGTGGAACCAATTATGTAGTTGGTGATGAAGTTCATGTTGCTGGTGGTGGAGGCCAAGGCGCACGTGCACGAGTTGCATCTATTTTAGATTCTGTTGTTGAGGGTATTGATGTTATAGATTCTGGAGATGGATATGCCGTAGGAGATCAAGTTGACTTTATTAATGATGGAACCGGTGGAAGTGGAGCTGCAGCACAAGTCCAATCAATTATTCCGACAGGTGCGATCTTAAGAAATACAGATCTCATACAAGCCTTTCAATTAAAGCAAATTGCAGCTGCAGACTATACATCAACATTAATTGGACACAATGCTAACACAGCTTTGTATGGTAATTCTTCTCTAACATTTTCTGCGGGAATTAAAGCAAGTTCCGCAAAACTTTATGGTTCTACAGGCACCTATGATGCTACCGCACATATATTAGCCGGAGATAGAATTGCGAAACAAGTAAGTGTAAACACATCAGGTGTAACCCTTACACAATCAGTAAAAACTGTTACTCTTTCAACGGGTCTCTCCGAGAATGAAAAATTAGATATTATTGGTGGTAAGCTTACTTATGCAAACGCGAATACTAATATTGTTACAGGATTTTCCAGTAATACTGTTTTAACTGTTAGGGATGAACATACAATTGGAGCAGGTCAAACCTTCAGCGTTGATTATGCAAGTAATACTTATTGGGGTACAATTATTAGTGCCAATACCACCGCATTTTTATATTCAGTTGGTTCTTATTATCGTGATAATGATATAGGCGACTTGACTGTACAGAATTTTGTTAATGATGATAACATCATAGTATATAATAATAAATTTACTAAATTAGGTGCCGCGGCCTCAGGATCAGGTGGTGACGCACATAATATGCATAATGGTGTTACCTTTCAAGCTGGTAACACTCCCGCCGCTGTAACAACTAATACTTTTACTATGGTTGATGCTCATGGTGCAAACCCTGATGTAGTTGCTGTTTGTAATGGCGCCCTCAATATGACTTCTGTTAATGTTGGAGCAATTAATACATTTGCTCTTACATCAGGAGGAGGTCAATATGAAACATCACCTCCTGTTTCCGTTGCTAATAATTATACTCCAACTTTAGGAAACGCATTAGATGTGACGGGCCCTCCTAACACCTTACTTAATATAAATTTACATTCATTTGCCGCAGGAACAATTGCACAAGATGGTAATGTAGTCACCTTAGATAGTGAAGAATCATTTCCGGATGCGAATTCTGGAGTACTTACACTTACATATGCAAATGGAGTTACAGATAGAGTAACTGCAATTACAAATTCTTCTGTTATTAGAGTAGCTACAGAGAAAGTTTTTGGATATGGTACGGGAGATAGTCCCGATAAACAAACCTATTCTCTTTCGTACATGGCCAACGCGAATAACATCACAAGGAATACTTTACTCTATAATGATGACTATACTGCAAGAGGAAGAGTTCTTGATTATATAGACAGGGCTACTCTACCCGCCTCTAATCCATACATTGCTAATGGTAATACTACTCTTAGAATAGATATGACCACCGCTCAAGATTTTGGTGGTGTTACAGAGGCTATATTATTAGAAGAAAAAGATTTTCATAATGATCGTTATTCACATGAAATGCTTTTATTAGAAGATTTTACCGCCGGTCAAGGCCCTCATTCTGGTCTTGGATCAGCTCACGGTGGCGGTGGATGCTTTTTGGTAGAAACTTCTGTAGAATTCTTAACGATGGAAGATGATGATCTTATTTGTAACGAAAGTGATCAGTCAAGATTTTATTCAGAAGAAACTTCAGGTGAACGTGTTACTGCATATAGTAATTCTCTTTCCACATATGCCACAGGAACTATGGCTCAATCGGGGCTTGTAGTTACAGGAGTTGGTACTGTATTTCCAAATGATTTTGTTCGTGGAACTATTACCTATTACGATGATAGTACCTCTACAATAACTGGATATACTAATGCTACATCATTCACAGTAGCAGATTCAAAAACAGTAAACGCAGGTAACACATATTCAATCAGTTATAATCCCGTTGCAACATGGGGAACAAACCGTATCATTACAATGTCCGCTGGTGGAACAGGAAATAGAACGGTTACTGTAACGGAAGCAGGACACTATTTGAGGTCAGGTGATAAGGTTAAGATTACTGGATCTGGAACTGCTATCTTTAATGGTATGTACCCAATTACTGTTGCAAATACTTCCACTTACACTTATACTTTACCTGAAAATACAGCAGTAACTTCTCCTGCTGGTGAGCTTAGAGCATTTCCAGTTGCATCCGTATGGCTTGCCACATCTAATGCAGTTTACATGGATACCTCACCAAAAGGTAATAATGCCGTAATTGAAGTTTCCGCCATTGCAATTGGTGCAATTCAATCTGCAGAAGTTTATGATTTTGGTGCAGGATATTCTTCTATTCCAAGTCTTTCAACTACTTCTGGTGATCAAAACGCCGAACTTTCTGCGGGACTTGGTGCTTATGCAACATATCCTGGATATTACACCTCCACACAAGGATTACTTAGTGGTGTACCGAAAATTCAAGATAATAAGTATTATCAAAACTTTTCTTATGTTCTAAAAACTGATTTTGATGTAAACGATTATCGTAATTCAGTAAAAAGATTGACTCACCCATCCGGCTTAATAATGTTTGGTGAATTGGCTATACGAAGTAAAATATCTGTAGAACTGTTTGATGCGGGAGCAAGTGGAAATGTTGATAGTTTGGGAACTATTGTACAGGCTGGATTAGATAATTCAGGAAGAAAATATCACAACATTACTCTATTCAATGCAAATACTCCGAGTATAAATACACAATTTCAATCTTATGGTAGTAATAATGAGATGGAAATTTATACTGCAAACCATCCGTGGCAAGCGATGGATGCAAGGTTGGAGACATACGATGAAGTAAATCTTCAATTGGAAAATTATGTAGAAATTTCATCTATATCACGAACCAATTCTACAATGTATGTAGTTACGGAGACTTTACACGGATTAGAAACTGGTGATACGGTTGAGTTTTCTGGGGATGAATCTACACAAGAGTTCAATAAAAATTATCTTGTTACATCAGCACCCACTACAAACACATATACTATTACCCCATCAACAGATCATGGTAGTTTGAATGTGCCCGGTCAATCTATGTATGATGGATTTCTTTATATTCAGTTAGAAGATCAACAATCTGGAAACAACGTTATTATGGAAGATGCTTCCGATTTGATGATGGAAGTTGAAAGTTATCTGAAATCTAAAGTAATATCATTTGCAAATACTTTTAGTGCGGATGTAACAAATTGGGATTCGCCCTTTAGTGGTGGTGTTCTAAATGAAGATGGTACTGAGATTTTACTTGAACGTGGAGGATCTTATCTCTATCCATCAATTCAATTTCCTGAAGCTGAGACAGGAGTTATATCCATTGATGTGAGTTTCAATAGTGATATACTCCTTGAAGATGATAATGGGGCTTATGGGTGGGGTTATCTTTTAGATGAAACCTCTGCTGGACAAGGTAACGGCCCACAAAGATTTATTTCTCTTGAAGAAGATACACAAGGACCGGATCGACAATATGAGAGTATTCCAATAGTAGATACTCATGTGATGGAAACTCTTTACAATTCAACGAGATGGCACTTAATTGGAGAGAGTGGTTTAGATCGTTTTATGTATGAAGATGGTGGAATATTAATTTTAGATACAGTTCCAATTACAAAAGATAGTTCTTTTGAACAAGAATTTGACCTACGAATAATTTATAATGCAATTGTTTCAGAGAATGGTGATTATATAATTGAGGAAGACAGTGCTTTAGGTAATAATTACATCATGGTCGAGGATGATTATGGTATAAGCCAAAGTATTACTGAAGTAGAATTTGATCTTTATGATACTGTTGGTTGGCATGTCATTGCAGAAGATGGAAGCCATGTTGTTCATGAAGACAATACACGATTGCTTATTGAATATGGTCAAGTACAAGACCCAGTTGGTGAAATTGAATTTAATCTTTATGATACAACCGGATGGCACTTCTTAGCAGAGGATGGTTTTACACATTTAAGATATGAAGATGGAACACGGCCGGTTACTGAAGAAAGTCACGTAAAAGACCTGACTGTTGGAATTGAAAAAAATTATTACGTAAGATCCGGCCAACATACCTTAATGGAAGATGGGTATCATTATCTTTTTGAGGATGAATCCTTTCCACAACTAGAAGAAGGTTATTTCAAATATACTGTCGGAGAATTAGAATTCTCTCTTATTGATTCAATAAGGGGAGGTTTTCAAACAGAAGATGGTTTAGATTTTATTGCTGGTGAAGGAGAATCATGGCTGGCCTCAAAATTGATTTCTGAACAGCCACCAATTACAAAGACACCTGTTATAATACACGATCCTTTAATTTCTCCAACAGGTCGACTAACAATGGAAGATCTGGAAGTAACATTGCTTGCGTTTGAAGATAGTGAATTAAATATTAAATCTTATTTCCTTGAAGAAGGAAAATTTGAACATAAGATGGTAATGACAGATGTTTCTGGAGGAGATAAGAGATTTACTCTTACAGCTGGAACTGGTCAACATATTGGAATGGAAGATGGTTATCATTATCTTTATGAAGATGAAACCATTCCACGACTAGAAGAAGATTATTTTAAACGTACATTTAATAATATTCAAGAAACAGACATTACTCTTACGGATGAATCTGTGGGATATCACATAAGATGTGAGAATGATGATCACATTATTTGGGAACACGCAACAGAAGGTAGTGAATTTGATAATTCTATATCAAGAATGATATCTGAAGAAGATCATGTAAAATCTAGTACTCGCCAAATCATAATGGATTTAGGTGGAGAAATATTAGCTTTTGAAGATGGTACAGGACATTTTATTACTGAGGGGTCTACACCTAATAGAATACTGGTAACTCCACAGGCTGACGCCTCACCACAATCTGGACAAAGTAGTTTCATGGCACCCAGTATACTGGCTGGTGGAATATCAATTGCAGCAAATTCAGTAACTGCAGAAGGTATTGGAACTTCATTTACTACTCAACTTTCGGTTGGAGATGTTTTCCAAACCTCAGATGAAAATGTTATTCTAGAAGATAGTGAAGATACATTAATATTAGAAACCTTAGAGGTTATAGCACATGAGGACATTACGATTGCAGAAGTTCAAAATCATGTTATTCTTGGAATAGAAGCATATATTGTTAATACTTGGAAGTGGTATATTGGTAATGAAAATAGTGCACAATCTGCACATGAATTTACCCCTAACGTACTAGGAAGTTATGTAATAAATAGAGAAGTAGAACAATACAACTTCCTTGATGAAACTACTGATTTTGGTAAATATGTTGGACTTGAGGATGATAGCGGGGTACTCCGTATAGAACTTTCAGAATTTTCTACAGGAGTTGCGGTTCTTTTAGAGACTGGTGATAAGATAGTTCATACTGAAAAAGGAGAATTTAAAGTTGCCGCTATTACTGATGATGATACCCTAACAGTAACACGAAAACATTGGGAAGGTACAGATTATGTACCTTGTTGGAAACAAACAACGGAAGTGGAAACTACTGCTGTTGTTGCGTACAAATAATATTTTAAATCATATAAATATAATAAGAAGTTAAACTATAATAAAATTACAATCTTTGGAAGGAAAACAAAATGCCTGCTATAGTAACCAATAAATTCAGGATTCACAACGCTAAACAGTTCGTAGAGGCTTTTGATGAAATCTCTACAACTTCTGGCGCTGCAATAACTGATGCAAGCGGGTTACTCAATACTAATATGTACTTATTTATTGGTAAAGTAACTCCCTGGGCGGATGACACCGCGCCACCTACACCTACCGATTCTGTTTCTAATACGGTCTACAATCACTGGAGAGATATGATTGCGGCCAAGAAAATCGGATCTACAGATGTAAGTCATGTAGCACCACGTTATAATTGGACAACAGCATCAAACTATTATGCATATACTCATGCGAATAATTCTTTGTTCGATCAACAATTTTACGTGATGACAGATGACTATAATGTGTATAAATGTCTTGCCAACAACAACGCTGGTGGAACATCTACAACTAAACCCACTGGAACAGGAACAGCCATTATCACAACTGCTGATAGTTATAAATGGAAGTTCATGTATCAGATCTCAGCTGCAAGAGCACTTAAATTTGTAACACCTAGTTACATTCCTGCTCAGAGAGTAAGGAAATCAAACAATGCAATTGCGAATACTACTGATTCATCTTTTCAGTATGATGTTGAAATTGCAGCGAATACTTCAGGTAATGGAGCCATTGAAGTGGTTCATGTTACAACCGCTGGAAGTGCTTATACATTTGGAACAGGAGTCGTTCAAGCTGGTACGTTCAGTACAACTACCGCAAAGATTTCTACATCACATGGTTTTGCAACTGATTCGATTGTCAATAATGACATCTACTTTACTTCAGACTCCGCAAGTGGTGTTACAGGTAAAGGTGGAACAATTACAGATTACCAATCAGGTACTCAAATTGTAACTTTTACACCAGCTCTTGCAAGTGCTAACGTGCCCGCAGCTACAGATGGATATTCTATCGGTCCTAAAATTACAATTACTGGTGATGGACATGGAGCAAATGTTCGTGCAACCAATACCTCATCTGGTGTTATTGGTGATATTGTGGTTGTTGCCGGTGGTAACAATTATGGTAATGCCGTAGCAACAATTGTTACAAACGCGGGTTCTTCTGGAGTCGTTACACCAATTATCGGCCCACGTGGTGGACATGGTGATGACGCAGTTGAAGAACTTGGTGGATTTTTTGTTATGGTCAATAGTCGATTGGAATACGGAGAGTCTGGAAACTTTACTACAAATAATGATTTCCGTAAGATCGGCCTCGTAGCTCAACCATTATATGCTAATGGTGATGTTGCAACAGCATCATCGATTGACCAATGTGTAACTATAACAGTTCAATCTTGGAATAGTACAGCATTTGCAGAAGATGAACTTGTAACTGCAGCAAAATCGGGCGCAACTGGTAAAGTTGTTGATTTCAAAAATAACACAACTCTAAGATTGGTTGATGTTACTATGGGATCAAACACTACTGTTGGATATGACTCCATTGCTGGATCTTTTCAAGCAAACGAAACCTTTACAGGAGCCGGTGGAGGATCAGCAAATACTAGTGCAGTAGTTGGTGGGGATTTCGAGAAATTTTCTGGAGATATTCTCTACATTGAGAACCGTTCACCTGTAACAAGAGCGGATGACCAAATAGAAGATGTTAAGTTAATTATTGAATTCTAATCATTTTATACTAGAGGAAGATTGAATGTCGCTTTCAACAAATTTCAATGTTACGCCGTATTATGATGATTATGACGAATCAAGTAATTATTATCGTATTCTTTTTAGACCTGGGTATGCAGTTCAGGCAAGGGAAGTAACACAATTACAGACCATACTTCAAA
>Ga0315318_10000321_pt1 | contig 19447 bp, 27 predicted proteins | sample M1200m3416metaG_FD_203703 | JGI IMG/M metagenome (GOLD analysis project Ga0315318, IMG submission 203703) | Ammonia-oxidizing marine archaeal communities from Monterey Bay, California, United States - M1 200m 3416 | ecosystem: Environmental > Aquatic > Marine > Coastal | place: USA: California... | reverse complement strand
GCAAGTAGCACCAGTATTATTCAACGTAGAAACTGTAATACCTACAGTAAGAGAAGGCTTTAGCCTACTGGGTTTTACCATTACACCAGACCAGATTGAGTACGTAACAGTACGAGGTTTGATTAAATTTAACGAAGTGTTCGCTTGGGCTACTATGATTGTAGAGTTCTACTTCGGCGCTCAACTAGCTAAGGGGAAGTAAATGACGTTTAGAGAATTAATTAATGAGGTTCTAATTAGGTTGAGAGAGGATACAATCTCAAGTGATTGGACAGGTGCTATTAACGACCCTTCAGGTACAACTACAGACTACCAAAAGGTAATAGGTTCTTTAGTTAACGATGCTAAGAGGAGTGTAGAGTCTGTACATAACTGGTTAGCTCTTAGAGAGACTGTTAACTTAACAACAGCAGCAGGTACAACTAATTACAGTTTAGGTTCTGGACAAGAGTTTAAAGTCATTGACGTTATAAACACGGCTACAGGGAACAATTTAGTTCAAGTGAGCCGACACTACCTTAACAGTGTAAAGTACCCTACAGAGGCTACTGGTGAGCCTAGGTACTATGGTTTCAATGGAACAGATGCTTCTTCTAACTTAAAGATAGACTTCTCTCCTCAACCTTCAGAAGCTCAGGTTATTGCTTTTGACTTACTGAAGTATCAGGATGAACTATCTACAGCTTCTACGGTATTAAAGGTTCCTGCTAAGCCAGTTATATTAGGTGCTTATGCTAGAGCTATTAGTGAGCGTGGAGAAGATGGCGGTACTCAATCTGGTTTAGCTGCGATGGAATCATCTACTGCTATATCTCATGCTATTATGTTAGATAGTGGTAATACACAATATGAAACTGACTGGTTTGTTAACTAATGGCTAAGCAACTTACATACACACCTCTAAATAACATAGGATTAAATGGTTTAAATACCCAAAGTAATCCTTCGTCCTTAGATATTTCTTGGCTTACTAAAGCTGAGAATGTAGTAGTAAGAGAATCTGGAGTTATATCTGTAAGGAAAGGCTTAAGACAGTTAGCTCAAGCAGCAAGTGTTAAGGTAGGTGCCATAGGAGAACTTGGTTCTAATGTTGTTGTTAGTGTAGGAGATAAGATAATCACAGTAGACTGGAGTACATCCACTACGTTATCTGCTCCGGCTACATCTACAACATTCTCAGGAGCTACTTCAGACTGGATGTTTGTAAACTTTAATGATAAGCTTTATGCTGTTCAAGGTGGACAAGACCCTTTAGAGTATAATGGCACTTCTTGGACTAACATTCCAGATGGAAGCGGTAACGGTTATCCATCTACTCTTTCTGCTACTACCTTTCAACCTTCTTGTTGTATGGGTTACTATGGAAGATTATGGGTAGGAGGAGTAACAAGTAATAAAGCTTCTGTATTCTATTCAGACTTACTACAGGGAGATACTTGGAACGGAGGTTCTTCAGGTGTACTAGATTTGAATAAGGTGTGGGGAAGTGATGAGATAGTAGCTATTGCTCCTTTCTACGGAAAGTTAGTAATCTTTGGTAAGAAGAATATAGCTCTGTATAATAACCCTGCTAACCCTAGTGATGCTACTACATTTGGTTTAGATGAAGTTATAAGAGGTGTAGGTTGTGTAGCTAGAGATACAGTACAGGCTATTGGAGATGATTTAGTATTCCTTTCTGAAACAGGCTTACGTTCCCTAGCTCGTACTACAGAGTTAGATAAAGTACCTCTATCAGATTTATCTGTTAATGTAAAAGATACGTTAACGAGAGAGACGGCTCAGGCTTCAGATGCTAAGGGTATTTATTTAGAAGAAGAGGGAGTATATTTACTTTCCTTTGTAGACAAGAACTCTACTTATGTCTTTGATATGAAGCATATAACAGCTAACAAAGCTCCTAGAGTTACAACTTGGAAGTTTGAGAGTGATAGAGAACCAGCTTGTTTTGCAAACACTACTTCAAAAGGTTTCTTAGTAGGACAGAAGGCAGGTAGTGTAGCTTCTTACGAAGATTATATAGATAAAGATATGACAGGCTCTACTACCTTTACAGAGCATAAGTACACAAGTAGATTCATTTCTGTTTGGTTAGAGATGGGAGAAGGAGTAGCAGCATCTTTACTTAAGAAGATGAGAGCTATGTTTAATGGAGGTAAGGATACTTCTGTTAATATTAATATGTTTAAGGACTTTGGTTTAACTGCTTACAAAACAGTTACCTTAGACTTAACACCTACATCGTCAGGCGTAGCTTCTTTGTTTGGAGAAGCTGAGTTTGGTGTAGGAGAGTATGCGCCTGTCTACGGTTTAAAGGAGTATAGTATTCCTTTATCCGGTTCAGCAAAGCATTTTAAGATAGGTATGGATACAGAGGTAAATGGAAGTTTAGTTTCATTACAGGATTCCACCCTCTTGTTTAAACAAGGGAAAATAAGATAGGAGACTAAATGTCAAATTATACAATATACACATCTATCGGTTGGGATACTAGAGATGGTTTAACCACCGGAGCAACTGGTAAAACTATATCAGGAACTGATTTTCATAATGAGTTTACTGCTATAGCAACCGCTGTTAGTAGTAAAGCAGATATAGCTGGACCTGCCTTAACAGGTATTCCAACAGCTCCGACTGCTGCCGCGGATACAAACACAGCACAGATAGCAACAACTCAGTATGTACAAACCGAGATGAGTGGTGTGGATACTAAGCAGAATATTATTGATGCTATCTATCCAGTAGGTTCTCTGTACACAACCACTATTTCTACGAGTCCCGCAGCAGCATTAGGCGGTACTTGGGATGCGTTTGGTGAAGGTAAGGTTCTAGTAGGTAAAGCTGGCTCTGGTACGTTTGATACAGCAGGAGCAACAGGCGGTAGAGAAGATTCTGTCTTACCGGAACATACTCACGGCACTAATATCCGTAATGAATACAACAGTGTTCATGTTGACTCTACAGGTTCATCATACTCAACAGGTAATAGTAATGATGGTGTGACTGGAGGCAATGGTTATACAGCATTAACAGATGAAGCAGGTGTAGCATTAACAGGTAATGAAAACTTACAACCATATGTAGTCGTTTACATGTGGAAACGTACAGCATAGGAGATAGATATGGATTGGGTAAGCACAATAATAAAGAGCTTAGTTGGTGGTTTAGGTACCTCGTATGCCGCTAAAAAGAACTTAGAAGGACAGGAGAAGTCAGCTAACTGGATGATGGAAGGCTCAATGCCTTGGGACATCGGTGGTGCTATGGGTAACGTAACCTTTGGTGACGGTAGTGTTGATATTGGTTTATCTCCTGAACAACAAGCTCAGTATGATGCTTACACAGCCGAAGCTGCTGAACAGAACAGATTACTTACTTCTTTAAGAGGTGAGGCTGCTGGTGACTTAGGTGATAAATATTATCAACAAGAGATGGCTCTGTTAGCTCCTGAGCAAGAACAAGAGAGGCTTGCTTTAGAAAGTAGATTGTTCTCTCAAGGATTTACTCCGGGTAGTACAGCGAGTGCTACTAGCTCTGGTATGTTAAGAAAGGCTCAGGGAGATACTAGATTAGAAGCTAGAAGAACTGCTGATGATAGAGTACAAGATTTGATTGATAACTATACAAACAGAAGAAACGCAGCTACAACAGGAGCTATGGGTATTGCTGGTTTTGGTTTAGACTTAGCAGACTTTGGAGCAAATGTTGGACAAGGTTTATCTGGAGCAGCACAACAAGGTGGTTTACTGATGGGTGGTGCGTATGAAGCACAGAACGCAGCTAGAGCTGGTTTTGCTACTGAGACAGGAAAGGCGATAGGTGATACGTATAATGCTACAACGTCATCTACTGCGGGGACTCACGGACCTGTTTCTTTTGGTGGTGGTAGTAATGTAACAGGCACTCCTATTGTATCTGGTAACTATTCTGTATATTAAGTTAATTATTTTTAGGAGATAACATGTCAGCAACATTCACACAATTAATGTATGACTCGGGTAAGGAAGCAGGTAGTCAATTTGGAAAAGGAGTAAGACAAGCTGCGGGTTGGCAATCTAAAAGTGAACTCTTACAAGAAATCCATGAAAGTGGAGATTACACAACTAGAGAAGGTATGATGAAGGTATTAGAGAAGGTACGTAAAGTAGACTTTAATGCTTATACAGATATGTTATCTAAAGTAACTAAGGCTGAGTCTGATATGATGACAGCTCAAGCTTATGCTGATTCTACTAAATCTACTAAAGCTAAAAACAGAAAAGAAAACTTAACGCCTTTACTAGAAAAAGAGTATGAATCCACACAAAGAGCTATAGATTTAAAGGCTTGGGTTGAAAACAACCTTCCAGATATGAGCTCAGAACTTAATATGGATAAGTTAACCCCAGCTCTATTAATGACGAAAATCGCTAAAACATACGGTGAATCAGCGTCTAAAGGTAAGGGTGCCAAGAGAGTAGCATTACTAGACCTTCTTAAAAAGTATATTGAAGCTTCTAGAGATGCGTATGTAGCAGCTAAACTTAACACTACTGCTACAGCCACTCCTAAACAGGAGGAACAGACTATATCTAAAGATAAAGTAGAGGCTTTTAACGCGCAAAGAATATCCGCAAATGAAGCAGACTCTAATGTAGTATCTACTTCAAGTACACCTACTACTACTACTAAAACCAGCCAAGGAAAAAGAGGCTTTCATTCCGCAGGTAATTAAAGGTAAAGTTAAATGTCTAGAAGTGGAGCTATAAGGAAAGAACCTCAATTAAACTTAGAACAAGCAGAAGCTAATTTAAAGTCAGCTTTCTTCTCAGTAGAAGAGAAAGACTTTGGTTCTGGTTTTGTAGGAGGACATGAGACTTTCGGTTCTTGGGGTACGACTGGAGTATCAGGACAAGTAATATCTAGAGGTTTTGATGAAGACTCTCAAAGGGAATGGTTCGTTCAAAGAAATGCTATTAACTTTGGATTGGGTGAGTTAGATAAGATGTTAAACGCTTACTCAGATGTAGGTGATTTTAGAAACTATACTCAATCAGAAGTAGACCATATAAACGAAATATATAAAAGAAGAACTACTCTTAACGATGACTTAAGTTTTGTACATGAACATTTAAACGGTAATATGGATGCTGTTTTAGATGTTGAAGGAAATAGTTTTAATGATAGATGGGGAGTTAACCCAGAGGATGCTGAAGGTCTTAAGGACTTTTGGGATTTAGCTAAAGAGCATCCTTCTTATATGGCAGGTGCTGTAACAGCAGAGCTTATTAAGGATTTACCATTAGAGTTATTAATTTGGTTAGGTGTAATAGCTGCTCCAGTGACAGGAGGAGCATCTGCAACAGCCTCAGCAGCCGGTATTGCTGCTAAAGCTAACAAAGTATCTCATGTAGCTAAAGCTTTAAATAAGCTAAACAACATTCAACCTAAAGCTCTTAGAGGATTAGCTAAGATGGGTACAGGTATAGCTGCTGGTGCTGCCGTAGGTGGAGGATATGAAGCTATTTATGACTTACTTGAGCAAGGTGATGTTAAAGCTAAGAATGTTAAAGCAGGTATGCAATTTGGAGCTGTATTCGGTGTTCTTGGTGGACTAGGTATACTAGGAAAAACAGCTAAAGATTTACATGATAGAACAAAACCTGTTGAAGAGGTTAAGACTAAAGAGCAGGAAGCGTTAGAAGTAATACAAGCAGAAGAGATTCAACAAGTTCAGAAATCTTTAGTACCTGAAGATACTGCTGATGAAATAAAAGCACCGCTTAAGTTTATAACGGAGAATCACGATACCACGTTATTTCCTAGTCTTAGAAAGAATAAAGATTATAAAGTTATTACAGTTAAAGAAGCTAGAGAACTTAAGTTAGATGACCACTTAGAAGGTATTGAAAATAAAGCAAGTAGGATTGTTTATAGTAGAGATGGTATAGAACCAGCTCACATTATTATCGATGATGGTTTGTTGTCTAATAAGTTAGATAACTACAATGAAACAATATCTAAAAAGACTCCTGATAAGGAACTATCTGCTTCTCAGTTAGAGTTACTTAAGTCAGATAAAGAAAGTCAGAAAGCTTTTGTCTTAGCTCACGAGCTTTCTCATTTAGACCAGAAACGTAGAGGGTTATATCAAGAGAGACCTAAAGACCCTAACGACCTTACTGATGCTGAGTTAGCTTATGCTAGAGAAAGAGAAACACATGCTAACCAAGAGGCTATCTTAGAGTTAGAGAGAGCTTATAACGAAGCTTTAAAAGGAAGTGCAAGCGATAAACACGTGACAGAGGTTTTAGATGAGCTAGATGCTAGACTTCTTAAAGAAAGAGCAGCTAAACCTGAAGACAACCCTGACAAGATTACCAATCCTAGTAAGGTTGTTGAGTTTTTAGAGGCTGGTAAGTATAGAACATTAGGTCTAGCAGGAGCAGCAGGAGTGACTGCCGGGGTTTTAACAGGGGAGGAAGGGGATACCTTGTCTAACGCTATGTTGGCTGCTGGTGCCGTTGCTTTAGGTTCTAAAGGTTATCGTCTTGCTAAAGGTGAAAACCTTAAAGCCAGTGTTATGAAAGCCAAGCATCAAATAGCTAAGGATTTGGAAACTAACTTCAATGAGGGTAAAGAATTTGAAGCTGAGATGCAGTCTATAGGTAAGAAGATTGATGATAACTTCAAGACGGTTGAAGAGGGTCATCTCCTAATTGATTATATTGAAAGAGGTAAAGACCCTGCTGTGGGTAATAAACTCTCTCAAGAACAGCGTAAGATTGCTGATGAGATTACAGACCTTTTAAATATTATAGGTGATGCTGCTGTTGAAGCTAAAATCATTAAAGGAAAGAAGGATGTAGCAGAGCTTAAGGTTAATAATTTTAAAGATAAAGATAACAAAGGAGCTTTCCTTGCTAATTACTTCCCTCATATCTTCAAGCAAACTCTTACAGATATTGAGATAGAAGAATTAATTAAAGTATGGGGTAAAGCTGACTCTGGTTCAGGTAAAGCAAGAACCATGAAAGGTACTTTAGCTCAAATACAAGAGCTTATAGATAACGGTCAATTCACATCTAACAGAAAGCTAGAGTTAGTAACAAGTCCGGGTGTAGCTTTATCTACTTACGTACAAGCTATGACTAGAGCTATTATTGGAAGGAATGTTATTACATCTATGGAGAAGCTAGACTTAGCTCCTACCAGTAAAGATAAAATGACTCCTGCTATTATGTCTAGAGAGGAGTTTGAGGCTCTCAGTAAAGGAGATAAACCTTACTTTACAACACAAGAAGCATTACACTATGAGACATTTACTCATCCTGCTCTTAAAGATAAGGTAGCTCACACTTCAGTCAAGCATGTTTTAGATGACTTCTTTGTTACGGCTAGTAAAGGTGGTATAGCCGGGACTATGGAGAAGCTCCTTACGCTTAATAACACGTTAAAACGTGTCTTTGTATTTGGTTCTCTTTTCCACGCACAAGCATTGCTTATGTCTGGTATTTATTCTTTAGGTGCTTCTGGCGTTGTAAAAGGTGTTATGGGTAAAGGAACTTTAGTTAAAGGAAAGGAAGGTAGTAGAACTATAACTTGGAAGGATTTAAGTTTAGAGTCAGGTACTTTTAGAGGCTTTGCAAAAGAAGCTATAAAAGATGGTCTACAGGTTATTAACATTAAGAGACAAGAACTAGTAAACCCCGGAAAGATACCTGTTGATGATATACTTCGACAACTAGGAGTTCCGGGTAAATGGATTGGTAAGGGTTTTGATACGATTGATTATGTAACGTGGGAGTTGTTACATGATAGGTTTAAGCTAGCTGTCTATTTAAGACAGAAAGAAAAACTTATGAAGAGAGGTGTATTCGCTGGTAAGTTAACTGAAGATCAAGCTGGTAAACAAGCAGCTAAATTTGCTAATGATGCCTTCGGTTCTTTAGATTGGAATGACTTTACTACTAAGCTATATGAATATGCTGCTGACCGTCCTAATACTTACAGAGCTAAAGTAGCTAATGCTACTGCTGAGTTACTTCCTGTTAATAAACGTAGGTGGTTAAACTTGGGATTGTTTGCTCCTGATTGGACTATATCCAACATTAGAATTGTTGGTAGGGTAGGAACTTTAGGTTACACAGTGTCTAAAGAATTTGCTAAAGCTGTTCACAGAGGAGACACTAAAGCTTGGAAGTCTAAAGAAGGCGCTGAGTTAATTAGGTCTTGGAATATGTACGCTGCTTATTCAGCTAGAGCTGGTATCTACACCTCTGCTTTATGGTACGGAATCACTACGTTAAACGACCAAGAAGCTTCTGTTGATACTCTGTTTGATTTCTGGTTCGGTGATAACAGTGGTAAGGTTGAGTTAGGTAATGGTGAGTCTATGGTTATCTCTAAGCAGATTGCTGAACCTATTCACTGGGTACAGCATCCTATGCACACTTTAGCTAACAAAGGCTCTATTGTTCCTAAGACATTGTTAGAAGCATTGTATAATAAACAATGGTTCTCTATGAAGAAAGGAACGCCACTAGGACCTAGGTTAATAGACGAAGATGGCACTACACATTACAGTAAATGGATATTAGGTAAAATGGTACCTATTGTATCCAAACCTTTATTCAGCGAAGACTTTGGATGGAAAGAAAAGATTGAGAGAACAGCTTCAGGATTCTTTGGATTCCCGCAATACGGAGAACCTTGGGATGAAGATTAATAATATTAATAACGGAGAGTAAAATGGCAAGAAAGATAATGGTGGAAGACCCGGTACATCCTAAGTACCAAGACCCGAGTACACCTTTTGATGTATGGTTAGACTACATGGAAGAGAACCACCCTGAGTATGACGCTATCCACTTCTATGAAACAGAAGAGTTGGTTATGTCTGATAAAGCATTTGCTGATAGTTTATCAGATAGTGATGTTGTAGCATTAGAAGCTGATTATGGTAAAGATAGCAACCTTTGGACTCCAGAAGTTGAGAGTAGGTGGTATCAAGCGATTGATAAACCTGTTGAGAGTAGTTTATGGGGAGGGTTAGATGATACTGTTTTAGATTCTTTAGAGAACGCAGGTGTTCCTCCTGCTCTTCTTATTGCGTTATCGGCAGCAGTAGGTAATAAAAAAGGTACTGCAAAAAGAACTAAGAAGATGTTAACAAACAGTTCTAAGAAAACTGATGATGTAGTTAAAGCTAATCAATCTAGCTGGATTAAAGCTAAACAAGCTCAAACCAAAGCCAATGCTGATAATAAAGCTAAAGTAGCTCAGAAGAAAGCTGATAATAAAACTAACGCAGACAAGGACAAGGCTAGTGCTGAAGGAAGAGCAGCGGAAAAACACCCTGACCCTGCGAAACCAGCTAAAGAGACTACTCAAAAGAGAGATTTAACAGGTGATAGAGATAAAGACGGTAGTTTAATTCCTTTATCACTCAAAGAGAGGTTACTTACTAAAGCAGGTTTGGCGGGAGCTGGAACCGGTATAGGTTTAGGTTTGATAGGTGCTAATGAATTGGTTAATACTGCTTTAACTGAAGAAGATTTTACTAAAGAAGCTGAAGCTCCTAAAGAAGCTGAAGCTCCTAAAGTTAAACAATCAAAGTCTCCTGAAGGTACTGTTTATCCGGGAGAGAATAAAGAGTCTATGATTACCGGTAAGCAGATTGCTAAGCCTTCTACAGAAGAAAAACCGGGATGGCAACAAAACCCGGGAGATAATTGGTGGAGTGTTAATACTGAGTCTCCTTATTGGCAAACTCAAGAGGGTGCTAAAGAAGCTTTTGAATTATATGGTAAAAAGCCAGCTTGGGCGGCTTCTGTAGATAAAGAAGAGTTTGACTTTGTGGAGTTTAAAGACCTGTTAGGGTTGAAGTAAGGTATAAGGTAGGGGTTCTAGTTAAAGTACGCTAGAATCCCCTTATATGGCTCTCTATTTAGCCAAACACAGGCTTATCTAACCCACCTGCTTTGAACTGAGACAGTAAATCATCTGTAGTTCTGTTATTACATCTATTAAGATATTCATTATAAGATTCTTTATATTGTTTACCTAGGCTTATAGCTCTCATTGCGTAGTCTGCTGATAGTCTTTCACTGAGTTCTTTCCTTTCCATTCCACTTCTCCAGTTCGTCTAGTGATAATGCTTCAAAGACAATCCTTCCTTCATTGCTCCAGAATTTCCTTGCTCTTAACATTACTATTTGTTTGTCATTCTGATAGTAGTAACCTTCACAACTATCAAGTGTTGCTTTAACATAGTTATCTATGTCAGCGTTATTGTCACAGTATTTTCCTTCTAGCTCAGCCTTTCGTTTCTTACTAGCTGACTTAGGAATCTGCACGTGAAAGTCAATTTTAACATAGAGTAAATCTTCTGTGGAAGATGGATGTAAACTTTTTATGATAGCACTCAGAGCTTTCCTAAACTCAGTGTACTTCTTAGGGAAGTATGTACTCCAACGTGTTACTCTAGCTCTGCTTGCGACACAAGGAGCTATCTTAAATATAGCTTGTTGTCTCATTCCGGAGGGTCTCCTATAGAATTAACATCCTTTTTAAAGTCCTTAGTATCTAACATATCATTTAGCTTCTTGTTGTACTCTCTATGCTGCTTACATAACAACAGTTCCTCATCGGTTAACATAAGCCTTTCTAATACCTGTTCAAAGGTGTATACACTCCCGAATATTCTTCTTTCCTCACTCATTACTTCCTCCAGTCTCTTTTCCAGAACGGTCTACGTGCTGTTGTATTCTTAACCTCTCGGTTACGAGCCTTATCCCTACGTAATTTAAGATAAAGCTCGTTTGTTTTATCGAGTTGTACTAAGCTCTTCAAAGACCGAGCCAGCTACCTACTAACATAACTAATACAATACCTACAAAAGCAACTAAACTAGCCTTTGTCCTTAACAGTTTCATAATTTCATCTTTCATACTACGTACCTCAGTTATTGTCGCTACTTCAATGGTCTCTGCGTCAGCGACTTTCCACAGTTTCCTTGTTAGATTGCTCATTTGTTTACCGTTGAATGGTGGTTGAATTGCTCAGACGTTTCCTTCCTGTGACAGTTGGAACAAAGAACTATACATTTGTCTATCTCTTTCTGTATAGCTTCGGTTCCCCATCTTCCTGCTTTCATTACAGCTATGTTTCTGTGTTTAGTTGTTGGGTCTAGGTGATGAAAGTCTAACACTCTAGGGTTGTCTTCTCCACATTCTTTACACGGGTTAATCTTTAGGAAATCCCAGACGAATTGTCTGTTTCTTTTTCTATACTTATCTCCGTTCACTCGCATCCTCATCATGTTTTTATACTTAGATGTTTTGTTACAGTGATAAGCTATAGTTCCTTTAGAACAACCAAGGATAGAACTTATCGTTCTGTAACTCCATCCTTGATTATACAGCAGGAGAATGTTTTCCTTATGTATCATTTACTTATCGTCAAAGTAGTCATAAATCTCAGCTACTTTAGGGTAGTTGATAACATCAACCAAGAACCTAGGACCTGTAGAGTAAGCAAAGACTTTCATATCAGGAAAGCAATGTTGTTTATAAGCACAGTAGCTACACTCCATAGCAAGCTTAGTGTTACCTGACTTGCCATCTGGTACTAAAGCATAGCATTGCTCAGGCATCTCAGGTTCTTCCATGACTTCCTGTAGATGTTCTATCCTTACTTCAATAGGTTCATCGTACTTAAAGCTTTCTATAGATGTACATATATGTCCACCTGATTTATCAATAGCTAACCAACCTCCTTCAGTTACACCTAGACTAGCTGCGTATCCTCTTAGTTGGTCTAGGTATCCAAACGGGTCATCGAATCTTATAGAGCCTTCTTTAAACTTCTTGAATCCATACGGTGATGTAGTCTTAACATCGATAAGAACATCATCAATCATACAATCCATGCTACCTTTAATACCTCCCACCTCAGCCTCGGCTTGTTGATGTGTTACCTTATGTCCCGATAACTTAACCAAGGCAAGCACAAGCTCCTCAGTCGCATGACCGTATAAGAACTTCATTAACGTAGCGGGTGTAAAGCTTTCCTTAGAGTATCCGTTGTGTACAAACCACAGGAATCTATCTTGTCTACCTATGTTAGACATCCTAAGTGTGCGCTTGTCTTCTCTCTCGTGAAGCACGTTATCCCTTAACAGAGACTTCATAGCTTCCCCGAACTCCTCTATGATTAATTCCTGGTCTACGCCATCTGCTGCTTTGCTTGTCTTTAAGACTTCATATAAGTCATCTACTAGTGTATCTATTTCTTTCATACCATTCCCTCTATTAGTTTATCAAGGTACCATCTTGCCTTACGCAAGTCTTCGATACCGTTCTTGTTTTTATACCTAGATACATACTTGATTATGTTTCCCTCTAAGTAATCGAACTTCTGGTCGAGGATGTAATCTATAACCTCGATGTCCCCTTGTTTGTAATGTGCTGGTGATACTGCATCCATTAGTGTGTCTCCTTCCACGTTGTCCCTACTTGATAAGCACCATCTAGTGGACAGTTAAGTTTAAAGTCTATACCTGCTTTCTTAATACAATCAACAGCTAAGCTACCAAAGAAGTCAGCTTGACTCTCTTGTACTTCAGCCTGTACTTCATCGTGTATCTGTCCTACTAACCTGTAGTTGATGTTGTACTCTTTAGCAAACTTATCTAATAGAACAACAGCTCTCTTCATCACAATAGCTCCTGCTGATTGTAGTAATGTATTGAGTGCTGCGTGTGAGCTTCTTATATGTAACTGTCTACCATCTAATCCCATAATCCTCCCTTCACTAGAATCTTGGACAACTCTTTTTCGTAAAGAACTAAGTGCTGGCGTATTATCAAGGAAGTCTGCCTTAAGTTTTCTACCTTCTTTAACTGAGCCTCCGACAATCTCCCCGATTTTGCCATCACCTGCTCCGTATAGGAAAGCATAGATGAAAGTCTTCGCCTCGTCTCTTGATTTAAGTCCTGCATTTTCTTGATTTCTTGTGTGTATATCCCCATTGACTACCTCGTTTGTATAATCATTATCATCCATGTAGTGAGCAAGCATCCTCAGCTCTAACCCAGACGCATCCGCACCTACTAACCTGTACCCTTCCTCTACTGTAAACAACTCTCTACATTCCTTACCATAAGGTGAGTAACCTGCCGGTACTTGAGCTAGGTTAGGTTTAGAGTGTGTCATTCTTCCTGTTACAGCACCACATGTATTAACACTACCATGTATCCTGTCTTCATCTGTTACTGCTTCTATCCAACTGCTTACCATACCTAGTCTCTTCTGTAACATAAGGTACTTAGCTATTAACTGTGCCTCTGGTATCTCTACCTTCTCTAGTATGCTTTCAGATACCATGACTGTCTCTTTCTCAGTGAAGTCAGTAGGCTCCCAGCCAAAGTGTTGGAGGTATCTAGCTATCTGAGGTCTACTACCTAGGTTGAATGGAGGATATGTATCTATACCCCACCCAAGTTCCTCATCTAGATATACCTTCTTGTCTAACTGTCTTTGGAATGAGGCTGAGATAGTTCCATCTTTCTTATAAGCTGTCTTTGGAAAGCTAAGCTTCTTGAACGTAGCTAAAGGTACAAAGACTTCCCTTACATCATCTTCAGCATTGAACATCTCTTGTTTTAACTCAGCTAATAATGATGTAGCTTTCTTAGTGTTAAACTTCCAGCCGTTCTTAGTCTGCTGTTGGGTAATCTTATATATCTTATGCTCTAACTTGAGTGCTGCCTTAGATATATTCTCTTTAGTTAATTGGTTGTAAACTCTAGTAGTAACCTCAACATCTTGGATACAATACTCTTTCATTTCTTCAGAGTAATTCTCCCAATCATCATAGTCCCCTTTAGGGAAGTTCATTACCCTACCCCAGTTGGCAAGAGAATGTCCACCTTCCCTACTTGGATTACTCAGACGGCTCATGACTAGGGTATCTTCAACATCTCCACCCCAATCGAATCCTAGGAGCTTGGACATAGCAGGTAAATCATAGCCTATGATATTATGTCCCACCAAAGTATCAGCTTCTATCTCTATCAGCCAAGCTGGAAAGAACTTAACAGTATCTGGTCCCCAGAATTCACAGGGTTGATGTAAGCCTATGACTTTAGCTGCGATACAGTGTATCTTAGTTGGGTCTAGTCCATCTGTTTCAATGTCAAAAGCTACCTTCATTAATTACCACCTTGTACTTCCATATGGGTAATAACATCTGAGTATTCTTCTAGCCATGTCTGTTTAGGATAAGCTTTATTAATTAAATATTCAAGCTCATCTACTGGTTCATCTGTTTCTTCCAGTATCCATCGCACTATCTTTAATAGTTTTGATTCTTGTTCTTGTGTCATTATACTTCCTCCAGTTCTATTATAGTTTCAGTTATCCTACCTGTCTCGTTATCGTAATGGAGATGACCTGCTGGTCCTGTCGAACCTGTGTATCTATTCTTCAGTACCCTTAGCTTTGTTACGTTACGCATGAAGTCATCCTCTGCTTGTTGGTTTCTTTCTAAAGCAATAACCATGTTAGATAGTTGAGCTATACCTTGGCTACCTCTTAGATGGTTGAGACTAATCTCTCCTCCCTCTTCATGTGCCTTACCCGGCTGTCTACTTAGGTGTGAGATAACAAACAATCCTATGTTGGTTTCCTCTACTACCTCTCGGAGCTGAGTCATCAAAGCATCAATGTTTCTACGTTCATCTCCTTTGTTATCACCTGACATAACTAAGTTAAGGTGGTCAAGGACTACCCAGTTAATTCCCTGAGCCTTAGCCATTAACCTAATCCTACTAACTATCTTCTCTACACTTAAGTCTTTACCGTTGAATAGTGATAGTGCTTCACCATCTTCTCTTCTGAATAGTTTCTCAAAGGCTTTGTCTGCTAGCTCTGGAGAATAGTTCTGACGTACTTCATCAAGATGATAAGGGGTAGACAGTTCGATACCAACTAAGCCATCTAAGGTACGCTCAGTTGTTTCTTCTAGGTGGATAATCCCTAGCTTATCTGGTGTGGTTGTTAAGAGATGATGTTCTAGTTCCCTAATGATAGATGACTTACCCATTCCAGTACCGGATGTAATAGTTACCATCTCTCCTAGTCTGAAACCTTCTGTCTTATTGTTTAAACATACCCAAGGATAAGGTACTGATTGTTTATCTGGTCTGTTAAACCAAGTATCCTTTAGTTCTGTAGCACCTACGATGTCGCTTGGCATGTAAGTCTTAGAGTTCCACCAAGCTTGTTCAATCTCTCGGACTAACCCTGCTTGTAGCATATCTGATATGTCTTTGTATCCCTCTGGATAAGACATAATCTTTACTTTGTCTGGACTGAATAGTTCTAATGCTTTATCAATAGCTTCCTTACCTGCCTTATCGTTATCGAAAGCAAGTACAATCTTATCGAATGAGTTAAGGAAGTCATAAGAACCTGCGATAGATTTCTCTACACTAGCTGCTCCATTCCTTAGACTAACTACTCCCCACTTACCATTGAATACTTCAGCTAAGGATAGACAATCTATCTCACCCTCAGTGATGGTTATGTATTTACCTCCGGAGTCCCAAAGACATTCACCGAACAATCCAACATCCTCGAACTTACCTTGGATAGTGAATCTTTTATTAGGTACATCTCTAATCTTCCAAGCTGCGACACGACATGAGCTGTCTGTGAAAGGATAGTAATGCTTAGCTATCTTACCTGTTAAGTCATACTCTACCTTAACTTTATATTGGGTAGCTATCTTCTCCGATATACGTCTATCAGGTATATCAGCATAAGCTCCACCCACTACTACCTCTTCACTTGGTTTGAATCTAGGTTTGTAGCTTGTTGTTTGATTGCCGTCTCCTGCTGTATGATAACCACAAGCAAAGCAATGGCTGTTTCCGTCAGGGTATATGTTTAAATTATCACCCGTTGTATCATTACCTGCGTCCCTGCATTTAGGACACGGTTCCCTCTTAGTTCCCATAGTAGCTCCTCTGCTATTTAGTTTATTGGTTTAAGTGATTACTTACGGTAATCAATCGAGCATACTTCGAGGAGGAGGGAACTGGGTATGCTAGCCAGCTTCCTCTTTTCCTTTAAGGAGTTCTAGAAAGGAACAGCATCAGCATAGAAAGCTTCATCTGCTTCTGCTTGTCCTTCGTATCCTTCACCTACTTCAAGCAACAGCACACGCTTAGCATAAGGCACTGCTCCTGCTGTTGGATGTTCCTTTGTAGTGTACTCAATCCTAACCTTACTACCGCTAGGGATTTCATCGTCCCATAGTTTATTCTTTCCTTGATAAACAGGAATGTCATAGCGACTAGTAAACTTTCTGATTGGTTCACCATCGTACTCTTTAATCTTTACTCCTTCTTTGGATAGTCTTGCTGCTTCTTTCTTATCCAGAGTAATCTGTAAAGCGTACTTCTCTGTAGATTGTCCTTGGTACACATCGAACTTGGTTAGTGATGTGTTAAAAATAGTTGTTCCTTCAACGAACATAATGTTCCTCCGTAAATTAAAATAGTTATTGTTTATAGCTTACTGTTTATCAATCCATATAGTCTCCTCCCTCATAGTCAAAGTTTAAATCTATATTAGTTTCTAAGTTAGCAATACAATCTCCATAACCTATGTTGTACATCTCATGGTCGGCTGCATCTTTCTCGTTATGTAAAGTAAACTTTCTTATTGGTTGATTAGAAGAACAGTTTCTCCAACCTAACTTATAGTAATAAGGTTTGTCTTCTAAGTAATTGTCTTCTTCATCTTTAGTAATCATATCTCACCTCTAGTTTATTGTTATTGGTTTACCGTTTTCTAGCTCTGCGAAAGGCAGTTGCTTAAGAGCTATAGTTAATAACTCTTCTGTTGTTAAACTATCAATAGTATCCATAGCATCCTCTTGTGTCTTAGCTGGTATCCCTACTAGAATGTCTACGTTTATTATAATATCGTGATAAGTTTCCATGTTGTTCCTTATATTTTAACATAGTAAATAAGTAAGTTGTTACCATTTACCAAATAATAATTTAAATACTTTCTCGTCTGTCTCACCATAAGTTTCATTGAAAGCATTAAGTGGTACTCCGTTTCTTTTAGATGGCGTGTAGTTATAGTGTGAGTTTTTCTTTAGAATGTAAGATGCTTCCTTGCTTCTATGAAGTCTATTCCCTATAGTCTTATCAGTACATCCGGTAATCTCTACTATCTCTGGCATGGTGTACATCTTACCATCACTCAGTGTTATAGCTTTGTGAGCGTTACCTCTACTCAGCACACTATATGCGTGGTTATTCTTAGACAATCTAGTGTTAATAACAGACCTAGATTTCCCAGTAACATCCATGATTTCTTTAACCGTGTACCTCTCTCCATTATCGAGAAGTATCTCCTCACTATACAGTGGTTTTCTTCCTGCTGTCATTATGAATAATCCTTTACTGATACATGGGTGAACCCTAGCTTCTTCAGTATGTTTAATGTTGTAAGGCTACTATGGTTTAACATAAAGTTATCTGTATGTATAGATGCTTTCTTTAAAACCTTAGTGTGTCTGATAGCCTCCTCTATATTAATCTTATGTACCTTTGTCTTTCTCATAACTCCACTCCGTTTCTAAACCCGGACATTCCTCGATACAATTATGTTCTTCAGCCGTACATAATCTAGTAGCTTCTCCGTGTGGTTCTATGATAACAGATTTGTATTCACAATCTTCACAAAAGATGCCATAGTTATAAGTGTTTTCCCAGACTAATCTATCTTCTGTACTCATGTCTCTTCCTCTAGTTGTTTGTTGTAGTAATTAACAACGGTGTTATAGATTACGTAAGCTCCTGTATAAGCAGCCATTCTATCCCCACCATCATGTACCGTCTTCATAATATCATCAAGGTATTGGAAAGCCTCGTTGACTGTACTTCTATCACTGAATAAATCAGTTGTCTCTAGTTTAGTTATCATGGTATCCTCCATACTGTACTTTGTTAGATTCAGATTCAATAGCTATCTTTTCTTCAGCGTTCCACCACCAATCTTCTTTGAATTGATAGTCAGTAATAGCTTGAGTCTCTGTTGGAAAAGCTTTATATAATTTAGAACGGTTAGTGGTATCAGACTTAGCTATCAACTCAGCAAGCTTACCTCTAAAGCAATCACCTAGGTATCCGTGTTGCCAATCCCAGACGAATCTCTCCCCATCAGTGATAGGTGTATCAGCGTTCTTAGCCTTAGCTTTAGGTCGTTCATTCCAGTCTAGTTCATTCATAACTTTCTCCGTTGTTTAAATCAGTTAAAATATAGGTACCATCTTTAATCTTCTTACGCGTCTCAGCTATTCCAGAATCTCCTAAGAATATATTACGATACTTACCTGTTGTCTTAGAATAATCCCAGTAGTATTCATCTAAGAATATCTTGTGAAGATTATCATTAACTGTGTAAACTTTCTTAGCTATTATTGAACGATAGCTTTGGAAGTATTCAACTTCATTATCGTGAATAATAAATTGATTAGGTACAGCTCTTTGGTTTACTATCATGTTATATACTTTCATTTCTTACTCCTTAGTAGTTTGATTTAGTGTGGCATGTCATGCTATCTGTATGACAATGAAGTGTTGGTATAAAAAATACCACTATGAGGTAATTAATTATTACCATTGATAGTAATAATGTTATTGCTTTAATCATTTCTAACTCCTAGAGTGATACAGGAAAACATCTTTTAAACACATGGTCCATCTCAATTGTTTGACCGCAAGTTGTTCTTCCCCATATAGTTAAACCGTGTACATTACCCACCATCTCACCCTGTTCCTTAAGCTTACCACCTAAGAAAGGGGAAACAATCCAATGCTGTAAAGCTTCCACAAGCTCAGGCTCACCACCATCATCAGTGTAAGTGCTATCATAGGTATACATAACATCAGCAAAGTCTTCATCGGTTGTAGCTCCATTGTAAAGTTGAATCATTAATTGAGAGGCGTTGGCATATACATTCGCATGTACTCGTCTCTGTAGATAAAAAAAGTATTCTTTATTGTAGTCAGTCATAGTCCTAACTCCTTCCTAAGGCTCTTCTTTAACGCAATAAGAAGAGCATTAGGAACACCTGCGTTCATTCGATGAGGTATAACAATTTCAGTGTTACATCTATCACAACAACGTAACTCATCACCTTGCTTATCTTCAGCGGGAGTTACTGGCTCAGGGTTGTTACCCCATTCAGAATACTCTGACATAGTTACATTGAATATCTTATTACATATACAACAGTTAATATTAATCATCTTAGTACCTATCTATAGTAATTGTTGAAGCACTTAAGTAACTATCTACTTCATCAGATATCTCATCAGATAAATCAAGATTGTCTATCTTAGAATCCACTTCATCAGACACCATGGTTTCTATAAAGTCAG
>Ga0315318_10000320_pt1 | contig 19498 bp, 27 predicted proteins | sample M1200m3416metaG_FD_203703 | JGI IMG/M metagenome (GOLD analysis project Ga0315318, IMG submission 203703) | Ammonia-oxidizing marine archaeal communities from Monterey Bay, California, United States - M1 200m 3416 | ecosystem: Environmental > Aquatic > Marine > Coastal | place: USA: California... | reverse complement strand
CCTTTGCGGATTTCGTCGCTGTCGGCATTGTCCCACATTTTCCAAAGGTTTCTTACAACCTGTTTATATTCTCCATGCAGGCGATTAACTTCGTTGGCTTCGTGGCGTTTTGGCAGTGGTCTCTTATTTAGACTGTTTACCATTGCGTTTAGTTCTTTAGTTGTTAGCGTCATTCTGTTTTTCCTTCGTTGAATTTTCTTATCTCGTAATGTCACGGTTTTTGACTCTATCGCCGGTCACGGCTACCGTTTTAGATTTGCATTGGATTAGGTTCGTTTCTTGGTTAAAGGCTCAGGTCGTAATTTGTATGGGCGAAGTGGTAGGGAATCGAACCCTACGAAATTAGCATCTATTAATCACGGCTAGTTAACCGATTGAGAAATTTAAAACTCTCTGGCAGCTATCCAGATGCCGTTTAAATTTCAGACTAACAGAAGAACTATCTAATTTCTCCGTGTCACTCCATTGTATGGGTGCGGTATTGTTATGGTCTTAACCGTTGACCTGCTATTGTTTACGCTCTTAAGCTTGACGTGTCGGTGTTATACTGTTCGACATCAGTTGTCCACTTTACCCGCCGTTGGCAGTAGTCCAACACTTACCGTTGGCGTCAGACGATAGCCGAATATCGTTTACACGGTGTTGGCTGTCAACCCCATCACTGAGGAACTTAGCCAACGCACCAATACCACCGGCTACATTTTTGCCAGCGTTATTAGTCCAAGACCAGCGGGCGTTCCAACAACTTACGTTGTGCTTATTTACTAAGCCCATCAGCTTATTAGTGATGGTGATATCGCCGCCGTTCATACGTGCGGCTAGTGTCTGAAGTTGATTTTTCATTTTGCTCATTCTATTTTTCCTTAAGTTAATAACTTTGCTTTCTATATATATATAGTGCATATACCGTGCCAAAAGTCCTAATTGCGTGCCATTCAAATATTTTATTGTTACAGTTATTTTTAACCCTACTATACAAGCGTTTTAGCGAAATAAAACAGACGATTATTTTTATTTTATTTAGCACGTTCTTATTGAGACTCGAAAACTGTACTCAAAATGATGACACCTGTAGTCAAAATGATTTGGTTGTGATATTGTTCTAGTATAGCAGTATAATAAACGTCGCGAATTTGCAAATGTGTAGTCAGTTTGTTAGACTTTTCCTTATTGAGACTGGTATTTGCTTACCCCTCTGTCGGGGGGTCGCTGGGCAGCCCAGCCGCGCCGCAAGTCGTTTCCCTATAAGGGTTTACGTCATTCGTTCGTCTTGGCAATTACCGCCGCAAATGCTCGCGAAGAATCGAAGCGTCGAGTGCCGCCGAATTGCCGCCGTGCCGCTGCCCTAGTGAGTGCCAACGCTTCGGCTTCCATCGCCCGAATGTCGGCGACTTCCTGAGCGTCAAGCCACTCTTGGAAATCTGCGGTTTCTTCAATTTGTACTTGTGATGTGAATTTGTCCATCGTATTTTTCCCTTTCGTTAGGTTCCTTGAATTTTCGTACTGGACACGGGTTTCGTCCTCTTTATCTCGCAGGCATAGCCGTTTGAGTTGCGCCTGTTTACCGGCGCCACCGTTTTAGATATTCATTGGATTGTATTTTTCCTTTCGTTGAGTTGTTTCTTATGTCTAAATTTTAACATAAATCGGCAGGCTTGTCAAGCACAATCTGGTTTATTCCTGAACTTTTTGGCACTTATTTTTTGTACCTGCTGGATAGGTGTTGTGTCAACATTGCTCGCCATCGCGCTGCGCTAATACCATCAGGGCAAGCGATGCTGTATTGAATGTAGTTTTTGAATCGTGCTAGTGTCATAATCTTATCCTTAACAGTTAACTTCTCTATTATATATATCGTCATTTTAGCACAGATTCTTTAATCGCACAAGCCCAAATCCAGTATTTTCTCAGAATAAAGGCAATTACTTTTACCCCCCCTAGCAGGGGGTCGCTGGGCAGCCCAGCTCGATTTTGTCAAGCCCTAATCCGTAACTTCTGACTCTGCCCAAGTATTACCGGCAGCGATACACGGCTGATTTTCACCACCGAATAAAGAATAGATTTTTCCCTGTTCGGGCTTGTCTTCGTGCAGCGACATATCAGACGGATAAACAGTACCAGTATGTTCACCCTCTGAGAGAATCTGCAAATTCCACTCAGGCTGTTCAGCCTTGAGAACATCGAAGCGGGTTTGTGCTTCGGCTAGAGTCGAAAACGCTTCAACCCATTCTGTCCAGTTTCGTCTTATTACAAATAGCATATAGTTCCTTTCATTGAACTGTCTTAGTTTTTGTATTGGCGACACGGTAGGGAATCGAACCCTACGAAATCAGCATTTGTTAATCACGGTTAGCTTACCGATTGAAAAACTTAAAACACACAGAGCCCGTCGGTTGCCGTTTAAGTTTTAGACTAACAAAAGAGCTATCTAATTTCTCCTTGTCGTGCCATTGTGCGGTTGCGGTATTGTTTACTTGTTAACCGTTCAAGTGTCGTTGTTTACGCAGTTCGACTTCTCGTGCCATTGTTTACTTGTTAGGCTTCAAGTGTCACCCTATTTTTTGACGGGCGGACGGTTCCAGTTTGGAATTCTCATATTAAATTTCCTTTCTTAGTTAGAGGCTCAGGTCGTTGTTGTTTGTTATACCTAAATTGTATCATAAATTGTTAGTTTTGTCAATAGCAATCTGACTTATTTCTGAAGTTTTTAGCCTTTATTTTTAATGCTCTGCATTACATAGTTAGCTGCTATTTTGCCCGATTGAAACCAAGTAGGCACGTTGTGGGTTTCTTCTGTTTCCCCGTTTGGAAATTCCGTAACCAAAACTTTTAGGCTTGGAACGTAAACGAAATTCAAACCGTTGATTGTCCATTCTTGTATTACCATTTCATTTTCCTTTATTGTGTTTTTCATACTTGAATTATATACTAAATTGGTCGCTGTGTCAATAGCAATCTGGTTTATTTTTGGACTTTTTAGCATCTTTTTTCTTACCTTAATAACTTAACTCTCTACTATATATATCGTCATTTTAGCAGAATTTCTTTAGTCTGTCTAGTCTAAATCGGTTATTTTCTCAGAATAAATGCGATTACTTTTACCCCCCTGCAGAGGGGTCGCTGGGCAGCCCAGAATTGCTGCAAGCCCTTACTACTAAACGGTTTACGTCACTGACTACTCGCGTAGCCTATACCCCTGTGCCACCTCTAGCGGGGGAGATAGGGAGAGACACCACACAGTTAGCCCGCTACCCATTCATGCAGTCGTTGCTTCGTCCATTTACGCGGCACATCAAACATATCCATATCCATTGGACAACCGCAATCAATCCATACACGTACCATAGTATGCATATCTACTAATGACTCATAGGGTGATACGTTGAAGGGCATAGGCGTAGCACTGTCAGTACCATCAAGGAAACTACCGGCATAGCGTACTACAGTACACATCTTTTTTACTGTAGCCATATCACCATTGTAATCATACTCAGTTATCTTATCTATTAGGATACGATGATTGCCGTACATTACGTTTAGTATGTTGCTGTTAGTTGTCTTCATTGTAATTCTCTTTCTAAAAGGTGTCGAAGTACATCAGTTCATAATTTTTATCGTATACTTTACAGTCATGGACATCAATCCACTCTTTTGCCTTGCTAAACATTACGTCCATCGAATCATGTGGGGATACCTTAAATGGAATTGATGTAGCTGTCACACATTCACCTGAGCTATTAGCTTCATCGTCATATGTATATCGTATAACGGTGCATACTCTCGTTACGGTAGTCATTTCAGCATTATAAATTTTAGTAATCTCATCAATCAAAATACGATGATTGCCGTGCATCTTGTTTAAGATGTTTATTTCAGACTTCTTCATTAGTTACTCCCAAATTGGTCACAGTAGGCTTGTTTTAGTTTACCGTATTCGTCACGTCCAACCTTGAACGCTGGAACTTCCCAACGCGGGCTGTACTCTGTATTGAGTACGATTTCAACATCACCAAATTCAGCAATGAAATCGGCAGCGGCTTTGGGATTGCTCACATATCTTAGAGCGTCCGTTTTCGGCATCTCTACTTTGTGACCCTTCCAAACGTCTTGTAACATTTCGGTAGTAAACTCTAGGCTTGAGACTTTCATAGTCATATTGTTAGTTCCTTTCATTGAACTGTTGTTTTGTTATATCTAAATTGTATCATAAATCGGTCGCTGTGTCAATAGCAATCCGATTTTTTTTACTTAATATATCCGAGTTTTCTAGCAAGCTTGGTATTCATTAGCTTGGTGGTATTCTGATAGATGTCGGGACTACCGTTGAGAACACCCTTCGACCTTGCAATGGCTTTTTTGTAAGCCTTACTATTTGGGTCAAGCTTAACACTACTTATAGTTACCAGAGTATTAACTCCGCTTACGATTTTTCTTCCGGCGTTTGCCATTTTATTTTTCCTTAATAACTTAACTTCTCTATTACTTATATCGTCATTTTACCAAAAATTCTTTAATCCATCAAGCCCAAATCAACTATTTTCTCAGAATAATCCCAAGTATTTTTACCCCCCCACAGAGGGGTCGCTGGGCAGCCCAGAATTGTTGTAAGTCCTTACAGTACAAGAACTTATATCGATTAGGATTCGTCGAAATCCAAATCACGCTCAGCGTCATAGCCATATAGGTCGCCCATATGGTCGTCGTAGCTTGTGAACTCTTCCGGCGTATAACTGTTTTCACAGTATAGGTCTAGTTCAACATCGACGGCTTCAAGCTCTAGCTCGATAGCTTGCAAATCTTCATCACTTGCATTTAGTTCTAAATTCTCGATGGTCATAGTAGTTCCTTTCATTGAACTGTCTTATTGTTTTGGCGGCGGTATTGTTTACTTGTTAACCGTTCAAGTGTCGTTGTTTACGCAGTTCGACTTCTCGTGTCGTTGTTTACTTGTTCAACTTCAAGTGTCGTTGTTATACTGTTCGGCATCAGTTTTCGTCATGTCACGGTTTTTGACTCTATCGCCCAGCAGGGCTACCGTTTCAGTTATTCATTGGATTATATGCTCATTTCTTGGTTAAAGGCTCAGGTCGTTGTTGTTTGTTATACTTAAATTTTATCATAAATTGGTCGGTTTGTCAAGCACAATCCATATTTTTTTGCAAGATTTCGCCAACTATTTCGTTGGCTTGTTCGTAGCTCAAATTGTGGTGGACTTCTATTCCACCTGTTGGGCTAGTGACATTCATTACTCTCATACTTGGTATGTATTCAAATGTGAAGTTGTGAATTGTAACTGTCTTAGTACCTTTAATCATTTTATTCTCTCTTTCGTTTACTTGTTTCTTATATCTAAATTGTATCATAAATTGGTCGCTGTGTCAAGCTCAATATGATTTATTTTTGAACTTTTTAGCATCTTTTTTTATCTTAATAAGTTAATCTCTATACTATTATTATCGTCATTATAGAGTATAATCTTTAACAAATCAAGCCCAATTACCAATTTTTTTGCAGAAAATGCAATATTTCTAATGTCCACCAAAGACCCGCAAAGGTCACAAGACCAAACACAAACAGACTGAGAATCCAGCCAAACTCATTTACTAAATCTCTAATCATCTTAATTCCTTTCAATTGCTTAACTTCTTATATGTTAAGTATACTATATTTATCGGCACTTGTCAAGCTCTACTTGAGTATTTTCTAGAAAAAAGGCAAAGTATTTTCCCCCCTCCGGTGGGGGGTCGCCGGGCAGCCCAGACGGGAGGTGGTAATATTACAATCCGGAACTGCTCACGTAATGTTTATCGAAATTCACTGGGTGGTATTCGCATCAGATTTTCAAAGCTAATAAAAGTGGTCGTTTGATTTTAAAATTTTGATCACCCTTATTATAAAAGTGGTCGTTTGCCCTACTGCCTATATCTTGCCATCTCCAATATTGCTCCGGGCAAGCAACCAAACCCTTCTTCTGTGCTTAAAAATTTCCGGGAACCTATCTAGCAGCCCTAGCTTTTTTTCTTTTGTATATACACAACTTGAAGCTCCCGGTGACGACCTACAGTTTGGTTTGTATCCAAGTCGTTCCGTTATCTTCACAACATCTCCGTCTAATTCAATCCAGATCTTTTCAAACTCTTTGTCAGATTCTATATACTGATCAAGTCTATTCTGTCTATGGCTTCCTGCTTCTAGGTGGTCGGGATTACAGCATCCCCTATTATCACACATATGTCTAACTAGCTGTGCCCAGTCTCCCGTTGCATCATAGTACATGAACCTATGAGCCAACATCCACTTTCTCTTGTCTTTTCTTCCGTTCATATCTTCAGTCCTATATGATAGTCGGCAATACCCGCTCTTATGAAGGTTTTTCGTAGACTCCCAACATCCGTTATCCCTGACAACTACATTTTTCATTATCTTTTTCCTTATCCCCGACATATACTTCTCTTCTGGTGGGTCAACCCCATTCCAAGTATTGTGCAAAGCGCCCGGATTAATCTTTTCCATGATTAGCTTTTCTCTATCAAGGAGATCTTCTTCTGTACACTCCTCTATAACAAACAGGCAATAGTCATCCTCTGACCACGATTCTTGTAGTGACTTATTATAGTGTGTGCCTTTTCTTAGTTGACACAGATGATGGACCACCCTACTGTAGATATTTACTGACGAGCCTATATATGCTTTCCTTGTTTCCCCTCCTGAGCTACACTTATTTGTTATTGCATATATTCCACACTTTCCCTTAAGGTCTTTATGTTCAATAGCTTTACCTAGTAGAGGAGTCGTAAGTTTAGAAGGTATGTTATGTCTATCTCTAATATTGTGCATTGCGCCCGTAGATATACTATACTTCTCACATATTTGTTTATTTGTTAAAAGGCCCGCATTATAATCTTCTATAATAGCCTTTTCTTCTTTACCTGTTGTAATTCTTCTAGTAGCCCGCCTCTTCTTATCCTTACTTCCTTTAGGTCTTCCCATGTTCCTCACCCCTTATTAACAACGCCACATATTCCCCGTCCCGGCTTCTTTGTAATACCTAGCTTCTGTCGTACTTTTCTAATAGCATCCAAAGTAACCAATCGCCCAGCATGAGCAGTTAAGTAATCCGCCATCTCCGCATCTTTCATAGCCGCAGCATTCGCCCGGATAAAGTCTTTTTCATCTTCGCTCCATTTTATATTCATTTTATCTTCCTAAAAGTGGTTGTTAGTGTATATAATATTGTATATGCAATAAATTGTTTATGTTCAAAAAAACTGGAGATTATAATGGACGATGCTGATTTCGTTAAATCTGAATTAAAAGTAACCGCCGCCCAAGAGCTTGAAGATGAGGTAATGGCAGAACTTGAGGAAGATCTGGAGGAGAAGCCTATTGCCTCCCTACTAAACAAAGAGGATGATGAAGATCAAGACAATCAAGAGGAGGAAGACACTGATGAAACTTAAAATAATCTATACAGGAGATCCCACTGAAACAAAGGTGGTCGATGCCGACACAGGTGAAGAGGTAGGGGGTATACACAGTATTGAAGTGAGTATTGATGCTTTTGCTGGCTATGCCTCTCTTATCTTACAAGACTTTCTTCTAGAAGTAGACAATATAGAGGGAGAGGTTGTTGAACCACAAGAACTTACCGAATGATGCAAGTGAGATTATAGAACGTATAGCAACAAGGCTAGGACAAAAGTTCAGGTTCGGCTACCATACTCTCGATGACATGAAACAACAAGCAGCCCTGTTCGCTTGGGAAGGTATTAATGATTCTTGGGATCCAGAAAGGCCCCTTGAAAATTTTCTTTGGATACATGTTAGAAATCGCCTTTACAATTTTAAACGCAACAACTATGGTAGACCAGAAAAGCCATGTGACTCATGTCCCTTATATGTTAACAAAGAATGCACTAAGTTTGATGATAAGTTAGACTGTAACCTATATAAAGGCTGGATGGATAGAAATGCTGCTAAAAGGAACCTTATGAGCTCTTATAGTACTATTTATGAGAAAGAAGAAGAGTCAAGTGCTCTCGATGATCTTTTCACCCGAGACATTATAAACTTACTAGATGAGGAATTACACGTCCAGTTTAGAGAAGACTGGATAAGATTTACTAATAATCTAAAACTTCCAAAAATAAGAAGAGAGCGCCTTTTAGAAGAGATAGTCATTGTATTAAAGGAGAACGGCATTGACCCAAGTGAACAATAGTACAGGAAGAAAGAGGGGGAAACTCTCAAATGGCGAAATGGATTACATTAGGCAGAATTGTTTTGATTTGTCTATTGATGAGATAGCGGAATTTCTAAATAGGACGGATGGACCTATCCGGCGGTTTATTGACAAGGAAAATCTTAAGGCGCGAAATATGACGGACGATGAACATTTGTTGGTTCATATTAGGGGTCGTTATTATTATCAGGAACTTAAGAAGCAGTTTTCAGATGGAGAGATTATTTTCTTTGAACATCAGTGGATTGATTATTTTAAGCAGTTTGGTGAGGATGTTACCCATACGGAGGAAATGCAAATCCTAGAGGTTATCAGGACGGAGGTTCTTATTAATCGTGGAATGGAAGATCGGCAGGAGGTCATTCAGAACATTGCCAGATTAAACAAGCTTATTGACGATGAGATTCGTAAACCTGAAGCTATGCAGGACACTCAGGCTATCTCAAGTTTCCAGACGCAACTAGGCGCTGCCTTCGCTTCTAAATCTGCTTATATTAATGAACATGAAAAGCTTCTAACTAAGAAGGAGCGGTTGCTGAAGGACTTGAAGGGTACTAGAGAACAGCGTAAGCGGAACTCGGAGGACGCTAAGACAAACTTCTCATCTTGGTTAAAAGAGCTTGATACTCCTGAGGTTCGTAAGCGTGAAGGGATGGATATGGAAGTAAATAGAATTGCGGCGAACAAAGCAGTAGACGAATTAAAAGAATATCATGAATATGAGGATGGAAGCGTAGACCAACCTTTCTTAAATGCTGACACTATTAAAGACGAGGAAAAACAATGAGCAAGAAAGCAATTGTGACGGGAGCGACTGGACAAGATGGGTCTTATTTAATTGAGTTATTATTATCTAAGGACTATGAGGTTATTGGACTTAAAAGAAGGACGAGTACGGCGACGTTAGAGAGGATTAAGCATATTGATTCTGATAATCTGACAATTGAGGAGTTTGAGATATCTGACTCCGGCTCTGTTTACTCTGCGGTAGAGAGGCACAAGCCAGATGAGATTTATAACCTTGCTGCACAATCACATGTAAAAACTTCTTTCGATCAGCCGAATTATACCTTTCAGGCGAACACAATAGGTGTAATAAACTTCTTAGAGGGGGTTAGGCGATTCTCACCAGATACAAAGTTCTATCAGGCGTCAACAAGTGAGATGTTTGGTAAGTCAGTCAGTCGAAACAAGGTCAGTGCATGGGGCGAAGAGAAGTGGGAGACATATCAGGATGAGAATACCTCCTTCCAACCACAAAGCCCATACGCGGCAGCCAAGCTAGCCTCACACCACATGGTAAGAAACTATAGAGAGGGATATGGAATCTTCGGTGCCTGCGGTATCTTGTTTAATCACGAGAGCGAAAGACGTGGAGAAAACTTTGTTACCCGCAAGATTACTAAGTGGATAGCCAGTTTTGTAAGTTGGACAGACTCCACAGGTTTGGACGGAGACAATTATACCTTTAGTGAGAACAGTATTCATAAGGGCAACGAGAAGTTCCCAAAGTTAAGGCTAGGCAATGTAGACGCATATAGGGACTGGGGACATGCCTCTGACTATGTTAATGCAATGTGGCTGATGCTACAGCAGGAGGAACCGGATGACTATGTGATAGCGACAGGCGAGACACATAGCGTTCGTGAATTTTTAGATAAGGCTTTTCAATATATTGGAATTTCCAACTACGAAGATTTCTTTGTAATTGACGCAGAGTTTTATCGTCCTTCAGAAGTCGAATATTTAAGAGGAAGACCAGACAAGGCAGAATCAGAGCTTAACTGGCAACGAGAAGTTAGTTTTACAGATCTTGTACGCAGAATGGTGGAGAGTGATATCAATGGCGAAGAGAAGACGGAGAGGGTGGCGCAAAAAGTCAAATTCATTCCGTAGAGGGAGGAATTATGGAGACCCAGCATACGCAGGCTTTAGAAAAGCAGTCCGTAAGAGAGATGGCAGTAAGTGCCAGTTTCCCGGATGTAGCTCTAAGTCTAGACTCGAAGTCCATCACATCAAGAAGTGGGCTAGTCACCCGTCTATGAGGTACGACATAAACAATGGTATAACACTATGCAAGAAGTGTCACGAAATGACGCAGGGTAATGAAGAGGTATATGAGCCAATGTTCTTTAAAATTTTAGAGTGGAAAGCTTTACAGAGATTGAAAAAAAGAGATGAGTAGGTTCAAAGTCATACGTGACACAAGAGAAAAGAAAGGCCATGGCTGGTGGTTCGAAGAGGACGCCTACTGCATTGGTACTGATGTTACCAAAGTAGACATAGGAGACTATACCATTGAAGGCAAAGAGCATCTCCTATGTATAGAGAGGAAAGAGAGTGTTTCTGAGTTCGCAGGAAACTGTGGAGAAAAGAGATTCTTTCGGGAGCTAGATAAGATGCAAACCTTTCCTCATGCCTTCCTTCTTCTTGAGTTTCATTGGGCAGACATAGAACGGTATCCTCACGGATCAAGCATTCCCAAGAAGATGTGGAACTCTTTACGAATCAAAGGGAAGTATATGGGGAGGGTAATTTCCACCATACAGATAGAAAGAGGAGTCCACGTAATAGCGTGTGGAGACAAGAAAAGAGCCGAGGAAATGGCATACCTAATAATGAGAAGGGTGCATGAGCAGTATGAAAAAGAACACTGAGATTTCCATATTAGAAACAATAAATGACAATGACAATGCTTGGCTAGGTGTCACAGAGGACGATCTTGGCGATTTTAAAAATCCGATGGAAGACTTAACCTCACACCAGAGAGAGAACTTACATTTACATATTCTTTCTATAATGAAAAATCCAGAATATTTTCAATGGACAGTAAAGAGGCTCTTCAATATTGAGTTACTTCCAGTTCAAACAGGAATACTAAGAGAGCTGTGGAAAAGGGCGTTTCCGATGTATATCGCAAGTCGTGGCTTTGGTAAATCCTTCTTGCTAGCCGTTTATTGTATATTAAGGTGTACTTTAATTCCGGGTACGAAGATTGTTATTGTTGGTGCTGCTTTTCGTCAGTCTAAAGTCATCTTTGAGTATATGGATACAATATGGCGTAACGCTCCTATCTTACAGAGCATTTGCTCAGACAATAGCGGACCGAGAAGAGATGTGGATAGATGTACTATGAGGATTAACGATAGCTGGGCAATGGCAGTTCCTTTAGGAGATGGTAGTAAGATTCGTGGTTTGCGTGCCCATACAATTGTTGCCGACGAGTTCAATTCTATTCCTACTCATATTTACGAAACTGTTGTTGCTGGTTTTGCTGCTGTGTCTAGCGATCCAACCCAGAATGTCAAGGATGCTGCGAAGAGAAAGAAGATGAAGGACGATGGAACTTGGGAAGAGGTTATGGAAGAAGAGTATGGGGACAGAAAAGGGAACCAGTCTATTATTTCAGGAACGGCAGGATATGCCTTTGAACCATACGCCAACTATTGGAAGAAATATAAATCAACCATTCAAACAAGGGGAGATTTTAAAAAGGTTGCAGAACAGATGGGAGAAGACCCAGATGATATCCCAGACTATATGAGAGAGTTAGATTGGAAGAATTTTTCTGTTATGAGGATCCCTTACGACCTTATACCCGAAGGGTTCATGGATGCTCAACAGGTCGCCAGAGCAAGAGCTACCATGCATAATGGTATTTATCAGATGGAATATGGGGCTTGCTTTACAGACGATAGCCAAGGGTTTTTTAAGAGAAGCCTAATCCATTCATGTGTTGCTGACGACCATAATTGTGCCAAGTCAAACTGGGCCCCTTGGTGTCCAGAGCCATTTGATCCGTTGACAAGGGGTAATCCAAAGATGTCATATGTTATGGGTATAGACCCTGCCTCTGAACAGGATAACTTTGCATTGGTTATTTTAGAAATTCACCCGGAACACCAGAGAGTTGTATATAGTTGGACAACGAACAAGAGAGACTTCGCGGGAAGAAAGAAGATGGGCCTTACTGATAGCAGTGACTACTATAGTTTTTGTTCTAGAAAAATTAGAGATTTACTTAAAATATTTCCCTGCGGCAGAGTAGGCATAGACTCCCAAGGTGGAGGCTTTACAATTGCTGAAGGCTTAAGAGACTTGGATAAATTGAAGCCCGGAGAACGACCTATATATCCTATCATTGAAGATAAAGAAAAAGATACAGACAACTTACCCGGAGATCACATTCTTGACCTTGTTAATTTTGCAAAAGCAGATTGGACAGCACAAGCCAACCATGGGATGAGAAAAGACTTTGAAGACAAGGTATTATTGTTTCCCAGATTTGATACCCTTAGCCTTAGCCTTATGTCTGAAAAAGATAAGATCTTTTTTGACGAAATGAAACAAAAAACAGGAGAAAGTAATGCCCTTCGACTCTATGATACATTAGAGGATGCTGTTATGGAGATAGAGGACTTGAAAAGCGAATTATCCACTATCGTAATTAGCGTAACACAGTCAGGACGAGAAAGATGGGACACTCCAGAGATTAAGCTTGAAACAGGTAAAAAAGGAAGAATGAGAAAGGATCGCTATAGTGCCCTTGTCATTGCCAACATGATAGCTCGATCAGAGAGATTCATTGTTCCTCCTCCAGCTTATGAGAGCATAGGTCGTGCAGCAGGACCCTCTGATGGACATATGGGACAGAGCATGTATGTCGGTCCAGACTGGGCTAAAAATCTGAACCAAAATATTTGCTTTAAGATAACTAAGAATCAATAATAAATGGTGTAATAATCAATAGGTATTGTTTAGACCTCAATACACATTGGAGAAAACAGTGGCAAAAAGAAAATACCCTCGAAGTCAAGATGTAAATGTTCCAGATTCCTCAGCTTATGTTAGCTGGGACTCTGACGATCCAAAGACAAGAGCCTCTGCTATTGAAAAATATGGGGAAGCTGTTGCTGATTTTGGATATGCAAGCCTAGGCTCTAGGACTAGGGATTTTTCTGACCTCACTTCCAATGTTAGTGGTCGCCCCGGACTAGGGCAGGCAGATTTCGATTGGTTCCGTCCCGGTCAGTCAGTACCCACAAAAAGTAAGGATATTATTTCCTTTGCTCGCAGTTCTTATCGTAGAATAGGGCTTATCCGTAACGCTATCGACTTAATGGGAGATTTTGCGTGTCAGGGTATTCGATTGGTTCATCCCAACCCAAGAGTTGAAAAATTCTTTAATGACTGGTTCAGTCGTGTTAGAGGTAGGTTTGTTTCTGAGAGAATCTGTAACCTATTATTTCGTGAAGCGAACGTCCCTATTAGAATGAAAACTGCAAAGCTTAACAAGCAAAAAAGACTTAGTATGCAAAAATCTGTGGCTTCTCCAGATATGCAAGCTGTAATAAATGATAAAAGATTTCAAAAGGGTGAACTTCCTTGGCAATATATTTTTCTTGATCCCATTTTAGTTGACCCAGTGGGTGGGGCTATATCTAATCTAATAGGCAACAAGCTCTATAGGATGCAGATACCTAACCATCTTAAACGGGAAATCCAGAGACTACAAGCTAGCCGTAAGCCCGCAGATGCAATAGTCCTTAGCCAAATACCAGAAGACGTACTAAGAGCAGCACAAACGAACGAGGGGATTATTCTGCCTCCAGAAAAAACCTTTATGCTCCACTACAAGAAGGACGACTGGCAAGAATGGGCAGATCCTATGACCTATGCATGCTTCAAAGATCTCCTTCTTTATGAGAAGCTTAAGCTAGCTGATGAAGCGGCGCTTGACGGTGCTATTTCAAAAATTAGAGTATGGAAACTTGGTAGCTTAGATCACAAGCTAGCTCCAACGTCAGCAGCTGCCTCAGCTCTTGGGGATATATTAGGGACTAACGTTGGTGGTGGAACAATGGATATTGTTTGGGGTCCTGATATTGAACTTATTGAAACCGGAACAGATGTCCAAAGGTTCTTAGGTGAAGAAAAGTACAGACCAACCCTCATGGCTATTTACGCTTGTCTTGGAATCCCTCCAACTCTTACTGGAACTTTTGGTGCCTCTGGAACGACTAACAACTTTATCTCTTTGAAAACTTTAACAGAGAGACTCAATTATGTTAGAAATATTATTTTAGAATTCTGGAATGAGCAAGTAAAGATAGTCCAAGATGCAATGGGCTTTCGTTTCCCCGCTCAGATCGAATTTGACTTTATGTATCTAGACGATCCAGCTGCAATGACTCAGCTTATGATAAATTTAGCAGATAGAAACGTAATTAGTGATGAGTTTGTTCAGCGAAACATCAAGGCCAATCCCGGAGTTGAAAGAAAACGCTTGTTTAACGAGAAGAAAAGAAGAAAGAGCGGCGCTATGTCAGAAAAAATTAGTCCATTCCATTCTGTTGATAAAGACTTCGCTCTCGAGAAGATAGCTCTGCAGACGGGTATCTCTACCCCTTCGGAGGTCGGTTTAAAGCTTGACAATAAGAAAAAAGGAGAAGAATCTGCCTTGGAGATGAGAAGACCCACAGAGAAAACAGGACAAAACTTCCCTCCCTCTAAAGAAAAGAAAACCAACCCAAATGGCCCGGGAAGACCTAAGAACACAAGAGATACTAAACCTAGAGAGAGAAGAACTTTCAAACCGAAACAGAAAGCTGCCATAGAGATATGGGGCAAAGAAGCACAAGAGAAAATCTCAGAGGCTTTGAACTCTGCTATGCTGGAGGGCTTTGGCAAGAAGAATATGAGAAGCTTGAATAGCGAAGAGACAAGTCAAGCAGAGATGATGAAGTTTGAAATATTATGTAATCTTGAACCGGGAGAAGATCTTTCTACAGATACTATATTCGCAGCCGTGAATAGAGACTGTGAATCAGATATCCACAATTCATTCAATTCTTGGATTACTGAAGCCTCAGAACAAATAGGCAGACGCCTTAGTATCGAAGAGATTAGAAACTTAAGAGTAGCTTTCTATACCGACTTCAAATCTTAGTGGTTTTATTGAACCGCTTATTTTTGGTGTAAATAATTTATAAGAGGTAAATTTATATATGAACGATATTATTATATTCGACGCAGAGCGAGAAGACGGAATTGAAGAGAGAATTAGCTCTCAGGCTTCTCTTGCATATGTGTCTCAACTATGCCCAGCAGACGCGGCGGAGGATAACAAATCTTTCAAGCCCCTGAATAAAGATCTTTTAGAAGATATCAGAGCGACAGCCGGAGATAAAGATGGAGACGTGTATAGAACCTTCTCTATCTTGGTTAGTACTTCTTGGAATAAGAATGACGATGTTTTTGCCAAGAACGAAGTCTGGGCCTCTAGAAAAACACCAACATATAAACCAGCCAACTTGGAACACGATGAAAAACAAATAGTTGGAGGGATTATCGGTACTTGGCCGGTAGACAGTGAGTATAAGCTTATAGCTGAGGATTCCAATCCTGACTCGCTTCCGGATACGTACCACCTTTTAGTGTCTTCTGTAATTTATAATCAATGGCAAGATCCAGATTATCAAACCAGAGCAGAAGATTTAATTAACAAGATTAAAGACGGGCAAATGTTTGTCTCGATGGAATGTCTCTTTAGAGGTTTTGATTATGCGATTGTCTCCCCCGACAATAAGAATCATATCATAGCAAGATCGGAAGAGACAGCCTTCTTGAGTAAATATTTAAGAGCCTATGGTGGAACAGGTCAATATGAAGACCACAAGGTAGGAAGACTTTTGAAAAATATAACATTTTCTGGAAAAGGCTTTGTCGAAAGACCAGCTAATCCCGACAGTATTATCTTTGATAAAGACTCCAGCTTTGATTTCACCAACGCATCCCGCACAAAAAATTTGTTTTCCTGCGATAATGGTGTATCTATTAAAGTAGGAAATGATGTATTTTCTGAAACGAACTCACAGGAGAATCTTGATATGTCAAATGATATTTTGAATGATCAGATCCAAGAGCTCAAAGAAGCCCTAGCTAACGTTAAAAATGAGAATAAAGAGCTGTCTGTAAAAGTTGCAGAAGCAAACATTGGAAAATGGGAAGATCAAGTTGCTGAATACAAGCAACAGGTTGAAACTATTTCTAGTACTCTCACCGAAACAAGCGAAGAGCTTTCTGGTACGCAGGCAAAGATTGAGGAACTAGAGGAGTCTCTAGCAACTGAGTCGGAAGCTCGCACCGCAGCCGAGGGTTTAATCAAAGAGATGGAAAGTGAAAAGTCTTTAGTCGAGCGAAAATCTCAACTTATAGAGGCTGGCCTTTCCGAAGAAGAAGCACTTGCTAAACTCGAAGTTTTTGGAAGTCTTTCTGATGAACAATTTGAAGCTGTAGCTGAAACCATTAAGGAAGCTGCGGGAGAGAATCCGTTCTTAAAGAAGAAGAAAGAAGAAGACGAAGAGAAGAAAAAGGCTGAAACAAAAAGCTCTGCTGAAAGCGATGACGCTGAAGCGAATGAGCCTAAAGACACTAGCGAAGAAGAAGCAGAAGCAGTCGATGAAGAAGTTCTTGAGACTGCCGCCGTTGAAGAAGCTGTTGATATGAGTGTGTCCTCTGAGGAATCAGAAGACGAAATTGCTCCTGTCCGCGCATCTCTTCGAGAGTGGGTAAACAATAACGTTCTCAAAACAGAACAAGGAGAATCCGTATAATGGCACTTAAACCAGATAGAGTTGAACACCTCACTGATCTTAGTTTCTTTATGAATGAAACTGGTGACAGAGGTGGGATTGTAACCTATAGAATTGCAGCTGCTGCCTCTGGGGCGGCTATGGACGACGCTAATGCGCTTGTTGGATCTCCTACGGGAGCCGTAGCATTTGACTTACTCAATAGTCAGAAACCTGCAGGTCTATTATTGAATGATGTTGTAAATCTCGACCTTACACGACAACACATTAATTTCCACAAGGACGAAGTCCAAAAAGGAAGTAAAGTATTGTTGCTCAAGAGAGGGACCGTTGTTACCAATAATATTTCTGGCACTCCAACTGCCGCGAATATTGGTGCAACTTTGTACTTCAACTGTGATGGATTCTTATCGACAAATAGTGGTAGTACCGCTGTTGGCCGATTGCTTTCCATCAAAGACGCAGACGGGTACGCAAAAGTAGACATCGATATAACTTGGTAATTTAAACAGAAAACTAGGAGATTAAATAATGGCTAACAGAAATTATTTCGAGCCTACTCCCGAGATGGACCAACTGCTTCGTCAGGCTGGTTCTTTAAATCGGGAGGAGTCTCTTGCCGCTACAGCCGAGCTTGCAAAAGCTTTAGAAACACCTTTACGTAAGGGTGTAATGAGTGGCAATATTTTGGATGGCATCTTTGAAGCTATCCGACTCGCACCCGGAGCCAGTACCGAATTCCCATTGGACTTCATCGCTCCCGGAACTGAAAAAGACTTTGTAGCTTACACGATTCCTAATCATGGACGCATTCCAGAACGTCATGTAGAAGGCGATTACGTCATGGTTCCGACCTATGATGTTGGTGCTTCTATTGACTATCTGTTGAAATATGCTCGTGATGCACGATGGGATGTTGTAGGCCGCGCTATGCAGGTAATGGAATCTCAATTTACTAAGAAAATGAATGACGACGGATGGCACACAATTTTGAGTGCTGGCGTTGATCGTAATATCTTGGTATATGACAATGATGCCGCCAATGGAACTTTTTCCAAGAGGCTTGTGTCATTAATGAAGACTGTTATGCGTCGTAATGGCGGTGGTAACAGCTCCTCAATCAATAGAGGTCAAATGACAGACATGTTCCTTAGTCCAGAAGGTATCGAAGATATCCGTAACTGGGGTGTGGACGAAGTAGATCCTGTCACTCGACGAGAGCTTATCACTCAAGATGGTGGCCTGCTCTTGCGAATCTTCCAAGTAAACCTCCATGATTTGGATGAGCTTGGCGATGGTCAAGAATACGAAGGTTACTATGAGAATGATCTGAGCGGAACTCTTCCTTCTGGCGATAGTGAAATTGTCGTTGGTTTAGACTTGCGCAACACAGATAGCTTCGTAATGCCAGTTCGGCAAGAAGTTCAGATTTTCGAAGACGATACACTTCATCGTCAACGAAGAGCTGGTCTCTACGGATGGGCAGAGCATGGCTTTGCAGTTCTTGACAACCGAAGAGTATTATTGGGCTCGTTCTAATAAAACTTTTTATATGAACACAAGTCGCCTTTAGCGTCCGACGTGGGGCTGAAGGCGGCTTTTTTTTATACACAATAAAGGGAACTTCCTATGTCTGCGATGTCGCATTATTTAGAGTCTGGTCTTATAGGTCATATCTTTAAAGAAATAACATTTAGTAGCCCAACAGGAATCTATATAGGTTTAGTTGGCAATTATAGTTCAGGTTCCCTTGAGAGTGGCCTGTTTACTCAGGAACTAAGCGGAGGATCATATGTCCGTGTTTCTGGAGGTCCGGGAACAACCTATTGGGCAGAGCCAGCAAGTTCTGGACAAACACACAATCTATCAGCACTTCAATTCCCGACAGCCACTTCAGATTGGGGATATGTTTCTGGCGTTTTTGTAGCAGACGCAGGGGGAGCAGAGGCTAATATTCTTCTATATGGTCAATTATCTAGTGCTAAAAATGTTACCAACGGAGACACCTTCTCGTTTGCTAGTGGCGACCTTGATATATTTTTTAAATAGGAAGGGGAATTGCTAAGCAATGTTTTCAGTAAAAGATAGGGTGAAGCAAGGGACGGCCACTGAGGGCTTAAACAACATAACTTTTAGCAGCTCTTTTGATGGGTACCAAGACTTCTCTTCTCTGGGTGGCAACGGAACTCAGACATTCTATGCTATAGAAGAATCAACCAACTGGGAAGTTGGCATAGGAACGTTCATCACTGTCCCATTTGAGGGATTTACTAGAGATACCATTATAGACAGTGCTAGTGGAGCAGGGAATAAGATCTATCTTTCTGGTGCTGCAACTATATTTGTTACATACCCGGCCTCTGGATCTGTCTTTACTACTGGAAATATAGCTTCCATAACTGGGGTTAAATTAGGGGCTAGCGGGATCTCCTTTAATGACGGCAGCACACAAACTACGGCGGCCACTTCTTTTTCCTTAGCTAGCGGAGCAAGGATCGACCTGAATGACGGTCGTATTTCGATCATTGAGGCTACAGGTGTTGCAACGGCTGCCAATCTCCTCGCTACGGGTGCTACGAATGCTGCTGCAATAGCTGCGGTCACACCCTTCTCATTAGCGAGTGGCGCTAGGGTTGATCTCAACACAACCAACCTAGCCTCC
>Ga0315318_10000319_pt1 | contig 19515 bp, 18 predicted proteins | sample M1200m3416metaG_FD_203703 | JGI IMG/M metagenome (GOLD analysis project Ga0315318, IMG submission 203703) | Ammonia-oxidizing marine archaeal communities from Monterey Bay, California, United States - M1 200m 3416 | ecosystem: Environmental > Aquatic > Marine > Coastal | place: USA: California... | reverse complement strand
CAACTGGCAACACCTCCGCGACGGGCTCATCGACCTCGAGGAGCACCTGATCCTCCCGGAGGCCACACCCGGGTGCGAGCCCAGTTGGTTCGGCTTCGCCATCACCGTCCGTCCCGAGGCACCCTTCACCCGTTTCGACCTCGTACAGCACCTCGAGAGCCGCCGCATCGCCACCCGGCAACTCTTCGGCGGCAACCTGATGCGCCAACCGGCGTACCTCGGCATGCCCCACCGTGCCGTCGGGCCCATGCCCAACGCCGACATCATCATGGATGGCACCTTCTGGATCGGCGTCTATCCTGCTCTAACCAAGGAGATGCTCGACTTCGTGGTCGAGACCATCCACGAGTACACACGAACCGTAACCTGAGACAGGAGGGCCGATCGTGAGCATCAGACGGGACATCTTCGACGGCCTGTTCGTCTTGGAATTGGCGAACAACCACTGGGGAAGCCTCGAACGCGGTAAGCACATCATCGACGACTTTGCGAAGGTCGTCCGGTACAACAACGTCCGAGCTGCCATCAAGTTGCAATTCCGGGATGTCGATGCATTCATCCATCCCGACCACCGTCACCGGACCGACGTCCGCTACATCAAGAAGACGCTCGACACCAAGTTGTCGCACGACGACTTCGTCGAGTTTGCCGAGTACATCCGCTCCAGTGGTTGCATTCCCATGGCGACTCCGTTCGACGAGGCCTCAGTGGACCTCTGCGTCGAACTCGGCTTCCCGATCCTGAAGCTCGCCAGTTCGGACCTCAACGACTGGGTCCTCATCGAGAAGATGGCCACCACAAGGCTTCCGGTCATCGCCTCGACCGGGGGCTCGTCCCTCAAGGACATCGACGACCTGGTCACGTTCTTCGAAAACCGAAGCATTCCCCTGGCGGTCAACCACTGCGTGTCGCTGTACCCGAGCGAGGACGGCGAACTGGAACTCAACCAGATCGACTTCCTCAGGAACCGTTATCCGGGAGTCACCATCGGCTACAGCACCCACGAGTACCACGACTGGCAGTCGTCGGTGATGCTCGCCTACGCCAAGGGGGCTCGCACCTTCGAACGCCACATCGACATCGAAGCCGATGGCATCTCGGTCTCTCCATATTGCAGCCTTCCCCATCAGGTTGATGAGTGGTTCCGGTCCTGGCACAAGGCGCAAGAGATGTGCGGTGGTTCCATGACCGAAAAGCGTCAGCCACCGATACGGGAGATCGAGTACCTGGATGCGCTTGTACGGGGTGTCTACGCCAAGCGGGACCTGCCTGCCGGCCATCGGCTCGCCGAAGACGACATCTTCCTCGCTGTCCCGCTGCTCAAGGGCCAACTCTCGTGCCGTGAACTGATCGCGGGTGAGGAACTAGCCCAGGGAGTGTCGGCTAAGGCTCCGATCACGATCGACGCACTCGACAATCCCTATTCGCGGAACTACGAGTTGCGCAATCACATACTGAACAGGGGTCTCGACCCAGAATGAGCGTTGGCAACGTCACCACCTCAACCAAGTACGCCGAGGTGGTGATGAGTTGGCTGAAGGACCTCGGCTACACGCACTGCTTCTTCGTTGCCGGCGGCAACATCATGCATCTCCTGGACGGGGCGCGGAAGACGATGACGTGCATCCCGACCGTCCACGAGGTGGCAGCCGGGATCGCCACCGAGTACTTCAACGAGTCGCGGGGTGAAGGACGCGCCTTCGCACTGGTAACGGCCGGGCCGGGAGTCTCCAACATCCTCACGGCGATGTCCGGCGCTTGGCTCGAGAGCCGAGAGTTGCTGGTCCTAGCCGGTCAGGTCAAGTCGTCCGATCTCGCAGGATCGACCTTGCGGCAGCGGGGGATCCAGGAAATCGATGGCGTCGCCCTGACAGATTCCGTTTCGGTCAATGCTGAATGCGTTGTGGCTCCCTGGGACCGGGCCCGTTTCACCGACGCCGTGCTTGAAGGCCGCCGCGGTCGGCCCGGCCCCACATTCATCGAGTTCTGCCTCGACGCGCAGGGGGCACCCACGGTCGCCGCGGAACTCGAGACTTCATCCGACGATTGGACGGGACCGGGCGACGAGATGGTGGACGCGGCCCGGAACGCCGTCGACGAGGTCCACCGTCTGACGGCCGAGGCCCAACGCCCGATCTGGCTAATCGGCGGCGGCATCACCCGTACCACCTCCGTCGCCGTGCATGACGAGTTGCTCAGAAGTGGCGTTCCAGTGATGACGACCTGGAACGGAATGGATCGGTTTCCCGCAAATGCCCCCAACTACGTCGGTCGTCCGAACACCTGGGGACAACGCTCGGCCAACCTGCTCCTCGCCCAGGCGGACCTCATCGTCGCCTTCGGCACACGACTGGGCCTCCAGCAGACAGGCTTCAACTGGCAGGAGTTCGGACTAGGGGCGACCGTCGTCCAGGTTGACATCGACCCGGCCGAACTGAAGAAGGGCCACCCAAAGGTGGATCTCCCCCTTCAGGCTGATGCCAACGCTCTACTCGAAGGCCTCGTCGTGCTCGACTACCCGGATGTCGGGGGCTGGCTCGCGTACTGCCGCGAAGTTCGCGACCTGCTGCCGGTCCGCGAGGAGGCAAACATGACTGGGGACGGATACGTCTGCCCTTACCGCTTCTTTCTCGACCTCAGCAACGTGGCTGGCCCGGACGACGTCCTCATTCCGTGCTCCAGTGGTGGCGCCAACTCGGTGGCGATGCAGACCATCCAACAGAAGTGGGGTCAGGTTGTCATCACTGACAAGGGCCTGGCGGCAATGGGCTATGGGCTCTCGGGAGCAATCGGCGCGGCGTTGGGCCACCCGGGAAGGCGGACCTATCTCGTCGAGGGAGACGGCGGATTCGCCCAGAACCTTCAGGAACTCGCCACCGTGGCTGTCAACAACCTTGACCTGAAGATCTTCATCTTCGCCAACGAGGGATACGGCTCGATCCGCATGACCCAAAAGAACTACTTCGACGGTGCCTACCTGGGCTGCGACACGGAGACCGGGCTGGGCTTCCCTGACTGGCACAAGCTCTTCGACGCCTATGGCATCCCGATCATGACGATTGGTCCCGGCTGGGCCGACGACGAAGACATACGTCGAGCGCTGGACTCGTCGGGACCCCACGGTCTGGTCGTCCCGATCGATCCCCTCCAAACCTACTGGCCGAAAATCATGAGCCGGGTTACCGAAACGGGGAGCATGGAATCGAACCCCCTCCACGAGATGTCACCTGATCTCGAGCCGCTCTTGGCCGAACAGGTCTCGAGGCACCTGCCATGACCCCTCGGCCCGTCATCTCGGTCGCCATCCCGGCATACAACGAGTCCTCCAACATCGACGAACTAGCTGCCCGCCTAACTGCTGTGTTCGACGGATTGGCGGACCGCTATGACTTCGAGATCGTCATCTGCGAGAACGGCTCACAGGACGACACCTACGACCGGCTACTGGCCCTGCACGAACGGGACCCGCGCTTCAAGGTTGTCCAACTCGTCCGAAACTTCCACATGGAAGGCGGAATGCTCGCAGCACTCGACCACGTGACTGGCGATGCCTGCGTCATCATGAGCGCCGACCTTCAGGACCCCCCGGAACTGATCCCTTTGTTCATCGAGAAGTGGGAGGAGGGCTACGAAGTCGTCTATTCCGTGATCACCAAGCGACACGGCGAGAACATCTTCCGACGGACCGCTGCTCAGATCTTCTACTGGCTCATCAACCGGATCAGCGACACCCCGGTTCCATCGAATGCCAGCGACTTCCGGTTGGTGAGTCGGGACGCCTACACGGCGTTCAACAACCTCTCCGAGCGCTTTCGGATGGTGCGTGCCCTCTGGGGTTGGCTCGGCTTTCGCTCGACGGGCATCGAATACGAACGCGACGAGAGGGCGGGTGGTACTTCGAAGTTCAAGGTCTTCACCACGGCAGGCTTCGCCATTCGGGGCATCCTCGCCAGTTCCTTCCGCCCCCTGGCCATCGCTCCGGTGATCGGCCTAACCCTATCCACTCTCTCGTTCCTCGGTCTCTCCGGGATCATCGTCAGGGCAGTGTTCTTCGGCGTGCCGTTCCCCGGCTTCGGGACGCTCGTTGCGTTGCAACTCCTGCTCTTCGGCTTCCTCTTTTTGATCCTCGGCATGATCAGCGAATACGTGGGACTCACCTTCAACGAGGTGCGGGGTCGTCCCCGCTACCTGGTGCGACGTCTCCATGGCCCCGACCAGACTGAGCAAGGCTGACTCTCTCCGACCCCATTGGCAAATGTTGCATTGTTAGCCGAGGAGGACGAGACGGTTGTCCAGTCCGTAGTTGCCCGAGATCGATCGCTCTATGGCCTCAGCGTGGAGTACCGACGCAACCACGACCGGAACGTTCAGGTCTCGGAGTTGTTCGGGCGCACCGACCACGCGACCGCCGAGGTGCATGCCTTGCTTCTGGGCTGACCCGTCGACGATCGAGACGACGTTCTTCTCCGCGAGAATGGTTTCCGAAAGGATCTTGAGGGCCAACTGCCCTGCGCCCCAGATCGCGACGTCGTCTTGGCCTTCCAGCTCCGCGTTCAAGGTCGCATCGAAGCGGTTGAGCAACTCCGATGACAGTTCTACGTAGCGGCCGATGGCAACCAAGAGTTCCTCGTCGGACTCCACTGATACTTCCGGCGTCGGGTTCTCGGACCTGCGTTGCCAGAGCCCGAAGATGGCCGGCGAGTTGTGTTTCGCTGAACACCGAATCACCTTCGCTCCACTCTCGACCTCGGTGAAGCCGAAGGCTTCCATGAGCCGGCACAGCAACGGGAGCGAAAAGTGATTGATGTGTTCTGTGTTGAAGTCCTGAAAGGGAGCCACGAGGTGGTCCGCGTAGGCCGACGCGTCGGGAACCTCGAGGTAGGCGTACCCCCCCGGACGCGTCAAAGTCCGGATGCCCTCGACCGCACCACGGACGTCGACCAGGTGCTCGAGCACGTGAGAGAGCGTGACCACGTCGAACTCCCCGATGTCAGCCGGCGGCTCGAGGAAGGAACCGGTCACCGTGTCGACTCCGTGGACTCTCGAAGCCATCCCAGTCGCAATCGGCGACGGATCGAGCCCAACCAGGCTTGTCCATCCCAATCCTTTGAGTGCGCCGAGGAAAGTTCCGGTCGAACAACCGGCATCGAGCAACCGCAACTCGCTGCCGTCAACTACCAAGTCGAGCCAGGCAGCCGTGGACTCCAGGCGTTCGACATCCCAAGGGGCCTCGGGCGGGAGTTTCGCCTCGTCGTCGCTGCTGTACAGCGTGGTATCGGCGTACTTCGAGTGTTCCTCGTACGTGCGATCCAACTCGACCTGCGAAGTCGAAATGTCGTTGAATACCATCCCACACGCCTCACAGGAGACGATGTCAACCTGCGCTTCCATACCCAGTTCAACCATCACGGCGAAGTTCTGCGTGTGTAGGACCCTCCCGCCAGTACCTGTGCAGAGGGGGCATGGACGGAGAAGCAATTTGTGCATGGGCTACGAGGCTTCCCTCTGAAGTGAACCGGGCTGAACGCCGTCCATAGCATACGACTGACATGCCGGTCGGATGCTGACGCCTCGACAGACAGACAAGTCGGTACTTACCAGCCCAAGTCGACCATCCCCAGAAGTTCGTGCGGTTCCCCCACGAGCACTTGTGCCCCCGAACCGACGAGTTCGATTCTGTCGCCATAGCCCCAGAGGGCTCCGACAGGGATCAGCCCGTGAACGACCGCAGCCTCCATGTCGACGCCGCGGTCGCCAACCATGGCCGTCGTCTCACGCGAAGGATTCCCCAACTCGGCCAACGCTCGGCCGAGTGTCTCGGTCTTAGTCTCCGAAACGCCCGCCCCCGGCGCGACGATCGTGGTCAGGAATCTGCTGATTCCCAGTTCCTCGAGGATCGGGACAGAGAACTGCGCCGGCTTCGAAGTGGCCACGGCAAGCACAACACCCCTTGCAGCAAGTTCCCCGATCGTCTCGGCTACCCCCGGGAACATCCAACACTCCTGCACGCAGGCCAGCGCGTAGTGGGCTCGATACTCGTCTACAACTCGGGCTACGAGTTGCCTCGGCCCTCCTCGACTCTCGAGCAGTGAATCGACTCCGTCGGAGAGCGGTGGCCCAATGAGTGAGCGAATCTCGGCGTCGCCGATCGGCGGCTCTCCAATGGCGTCGAGTGCAAGATCCAGGCTCGCCCTGATGGCCGGTTCAGACTCGAGGACCACTCCGTCGAGATCGAACACGACCGTCTGGAGTGGGCCGTTCACGAGATCAATCGATGCCAGGTCGCGGTGCGCTCAAGTGCCTCTGCGAGTGGCACCGAGTTGCACACATGCAATTCGACCTCGGCACGTTGGCAGTCCGGTACGTAGCGTTGCGCCGGTTGACCGTCGACCGGAGTTCCCCTCACATCGACTGGAACGCCGTCACCAACCACCCGGGCAACGAGTTCCGCAAGATCCGCGATCGAGATGGCGTCCTGCGACCCCACGTTGTAGGCACGTCCAGGCTCGCCGCGCACCAACAACGCCAACATCCAGACGACCAGGTCGGCAGCGTACTGGTAACTCCGAAACGGCGAGCCGTCCCCCTCGACCACCACGGGACCTCCTGCGAGGGCGTCCCGGATGAAGTTGCCGACCGCATAATGGGCATCGATCGGCAGGTGGGGCCCCACGAAGGCGAATAGGCGTCCGGTGACGACATCTGCAGCGCCTTCGTCAGTGGCTATCGCTCCCAGGAGCTCAGCGAGCCTCTTTCCCTCGTGGTACGCGTTGCCGACCGACATCTGGTCGGGCGCGGTCATGGAATCCTCGACAAGGTGGGTGACCTCGGAGGGCTGGCGTCCGTAGACGGCACCAGAACTCGTGAAGAGGAGTCGTGGCTGTCCAGCAGCAGCGGCAACCGAAAGGACATTTCGCATCCCATCGACAATGGTGTCGACCATGAGCCGCGGTGACTGCTCGTTGAACTCCCTGCTGGCCGGGGTTGCAGCGTGGAAGATGGCGTCGGCTCTCCCGTTCGTGGCGATCGGTTCGCACACGTCGCCCTGTAGAAGATCGACGCAGCTTGCACCGGTCAGGTGCGGTGACCGGGCCTTGAATACCGCTGGATCGCGCGTGAGTACTTCCATCACCGGTCCTGCCCTTCGGCGATGTGTGCTCCAGACCAGTGCCTCCAGCAGCCAGGTCCCGACGAACCCCGTCCCGCCCGTCACGAATAGCCGCAAGCCGTCGAGTTGGCGAATGTCTTCTTCGGCCACCTCGAGGATGAAGTCGAGGTCGGCTGCGAGCGGACTGTCGCCCTGTCTCCGGTGAGCGGTCACTCTTGGCGATGATAGCCCCCCACGAGGCCGCGTGGTCCGGACCGACCGAGGGCAACACCATGACGGGATCCAGGACCCGGAACCGGATGTCACGCGGGTCAGTGGTTGCCAGTGTTGGAGCGTTGCCCACCAGGTCGACACTTCCGCCCCCGGCGGCACGTCGATTGCCACCGAGACCATCGCTCCTGCCGCTCCCAGTGACACCTGTTGTCTTACTACCAAGCGCCCGAACTCGACGGCCCACTCCCCTTTGCCGGCAGATGTGACGACTTGCCCACCCCCGACCAGTCGATAGGGTTCGCTGCGGTGGAAACCGAACCGGTGGTAGATCGTAGGCATTCGGAATTCGCCGTCTGGATAGTTGCGCTCTTCCTGGCAACCATCGCAGGCTTCGCCATTTTGTGGCCGGTGTTGTCAACACCGTTCTATGCAGACGACATCTTCAACTCTCAGCACTCGGCACACATCGCCGCTTCAGACCAGTCGGTGTGGTCCTACTCGGCTTCGGGTGTCCGACAGTGGATGAACAACGAGGGCCGCTTCTTCCCGGTCTCATCCATTGAAGGGGTCTTCCTCTTCGACACGGTCCACGACCGCGGCCTCTACAAGGTGATCCAGGTTGCGACCACCTTCATCGCAGCCGCGCTACTCGCTGTCTTCATTGCGGTGTTGACGAGAGATCGACGCCTCGGACTGCTTGCACTCTTCCTCGCAATTCCGGGTTTCCAACTCCGTTACTGGTACGACCCGATCCACTCGTTCGGCCTGCTACTACCCTCGCTCACGATCAAGATCTTCGGGGGTTTGCTCCTCGTCCTGATCGGGCTTCGGGCGACCCACCACCGGCGAGCGTTTGGACTGTTCGTCGTGGGGGGCCTTGTGTGGACCGCTGCCCTCCTGCAATACGAGGTCGCCTTCGTTGTGTGCCCCGTGGTGTTCGCCGTGCTCTGGCACGAACGGGCGAGCGGTCGTAGGAGGCTCTGGACGGCAGGTGCGGCCATCCTGCTCCCGACCTTCCTGCTGGCTAACTACATCGCCACGCTACGCAGTTCGGCCAACCCGTCACCCGGCTACACGACCAACTGGGCACTCGAAGACTTACTGCCCACCGCCTTCTACCAACTCGTCGGGGCGGTCCCGGGAAGCGCCGCCTTGTTCGCAGGGAGGGTTCCAGGCCTGTTCGACCTGCTGCTCGACATCCGCCTCGTGGGTCTCATTGCCGCCATCGCAGGAGGTACAGGAATCGCGATCCTGCTGCCGATGCTGCGACTTCCCGCAACGTTGACAGCGGTCGCCCTGCTGGCGATCGGCACCGCTGTTTTCGTCCTCCCCGCAGTCGCAATCGCCACGTCCCTCCGTTGGCAGTCTGAACTCGGCTGGGGGCTCGCCTACCTTCCCGCATTTGTCCAGAGTCTGGGCCTCGTCGTTCTCGTACTCGGTGCCGGCTGTCTCATCATCACGGCAGTTAGCCGATCCGTAGGCCTAGGACTCGTCCACCTGCCTCCCGTTGGATCCCGCTTCACGATTCGGATCATCGCCGGTCTGTCCATCGCCCTTCCCCTCCTCGTGGTCGGTAACGGCAACCAGTGGGTGGCCGACCAGTTGGCCGGACTCCGCAACCAACAGGAAACAACCGATGCGGCGATCTCTGACGGCTTCTTCGACCTGGCCGGAGAAGGATCGACCGTGGTCGCCTCCGTGAGCGCGGGCGGCAACGAGTACATCAACGCCACATACGTGACGTGGCGCGGAGGTCCGGACAATCTCACCGTTCTCAGAGAAATGCCGACAGTTGCCGAGCCGTGCGGACAGTTCCGCATCTGCGATTCCGAGGGCCGGGCGCTCTACCACTTCCAGGAGGTGGTCACAGACGAAGGCAGCGTCTCTTTCGCCATTGCAAGGATCGCGGGATACACCTCCAATCCCGAAGATCCCCTCGTCCTCCTGGACGAGGCCGCGATCTTCGGGTCGGTGGAACGGCTCCCGTCCTGCGGCGACGGCGACATTGTGGTGTCTGGATTCTGGGCCACCAGCCGATGCGACGGCCATCCGGTGGCCGCCTCCCTCCTCGGCCGGTGGCTGACCGATGCAACAGAGGAAGAACTCCGCTCGGGAATCGGTCGCATCCTTGAAGCCGCCATCAACGCGGGGTTCTTGGATCGCGTCGAAGGTGGGGCAACCATGCTCGTTGTGCCTGGTCAGCACTACAGCGGTGCCATGGTGGAATGGTCGGGTGGACCCAGCGGCCTGTGGTTCGCCGAAACGCTCCCCGACGACATGCTCCCCTGCGGGGAGGCCAGATTCTGTACTGTCGACGGTCGACCCATCTTCGTACTTCGGACCCTTGAGGTCGATGGCGACCGAATCCTCATGCTCGCACCTGTGGCCGGCCGCACCGGCAATCCATCCGACCCCCTCGTGGTGATGAACCACATCACGCTCTTCGGCCCCGGCCAGGCCACACCGACGTGCGCCATGAACGATGTCGCGGCCGGCAGTGTCCCCACCACTGAGGAGGCATGGGTGATGCGGCTCTGTACCGGACCGCCGAGCGCAGCGTCAAGTTTCGAGACCTGGGTCGCCGCCGGATGCGCCGAAGGACTTGCAGGGTGGTTCATCTGCGATGACAACGACAGCCGCAGTTGACTGGCCACGGGAACCCCACTCCGGTGGGCAGGCCATCGGTACACTCACCCGATGCCCACGAACGCCGACGACCTTGACGAAGTACTCGAGCGAATCCGTGACAGCGTCCAGGAACGCCGCGATGCAGGTGACTATCCCCCGGGGCTCGAACAGCAGCTCGACCGGCACTACCACCACATCCTGAAGGGCTTCGACGCCGAGGTGGAGGCCATCACCGCCCTACGCCTGGCGGTCGCGAACCTTCGTGCCCAGTCCGAGTTCGACCTTGCACGGGTCGACACTTGGTCGAAGAACCCGGTCAAGCGACTGCTCCACCGGATCATCGGCAAGCTTACGATCCGGCAGACCCGTGGGGTCCTGACCCAGTTGCAACTCTTCAGCAATGCCCTCGACGAGGTGCTTGCCAGCCTCGTTCCAATGGTCGAGTCCCTGGCAGGTAGTGGGACGAAAGGCGATGGCCGCGAGCGCGGCGACCTCGACAAGCGCCTGCACACTGCACTCGACCGCATCGGCCTGCTCGAGGAACGCCTGGATCGGAGCCTCGAGGCATCCGACGACCTGTCAGTGTGACCGAGATCCACCAGGTCCTGGTCGGTGCTGGCCAGACCGACGCCATCACCAACATGGCGAGGGTGCTCCGGGAGGCGCTCCGGACTCTGGGGCAGACCGAGATCTACGCCCAGCACCCGGCGCCCGGCGTCGACGATGTGCTTCCGCTCGGCCAGTTCCCCCGGGACGGGTCGGCGGGTCGGACCATCGTGTTCCACGCCAGTGGCGGTGATCCCGACGTCTTCGAACTCCTTGACAGTGTCGCCGAGCGCATCGTGCTGATCTTCCACAACATCGCCCCCGCAGAGCAGTTCGATGACGTCGATCCATCGCGCGCCGAGATGCTGCGTCTGGGCTGGCGGGAACTTGAACAGTTGCACCCGAAGGTCTGCCTGGCGATCGCCGACTCGAAGCACAACGCCAAGTGCCTGACGGCCATCGGCTACGAAGACGTCAAGGTGATCGCTGCCGGCGTCGACGCCTACCGCCTCCATCGACTCACACCGGATCCCGCCATGTGGCACCGGCTCGGCCACGAGGTCCACGGTCCACTCCTCATGTACGTCGGACAGTCCGTGCCGCACAAACGGCCCGAGGTACTCGTCCAGATGCAGTACCTGCTCACCCGCCACGTTGGTCGGTTCCCCTCATTGGCAATGGTGGGGCCACCTACTGTGCCGGTCGTGAACGCCGCCGCCCTCGAGCAGGCCCGCGTGCTGCGCGTCCCGGGCTGCCTGTTCTACGGGCAACTCACCGATTCCGAACTGGCAGCCGTGTACCGACGTGCGGACCTGTTCGTGACCGCCAGCATGCACGAGGGGTTGTGCATCCCGATCCTCGAGGCGATGGCCGCCGGGGTCCCCGTCGTGGGGCGGTCGGTCGGAGCGCTGCCGGACACCGTCGGTGACGCCGGGCTGCTGCTTCCCGTGGATGCCGGACCTGAGATGTTCGCCGAGGCGGTCGGAGAACTCCTCGACGACGAGAGCCTCCGACGTCGGATGGCCTATCAGGGGCGTCAGCGTCTACGCGACTTCGACGAGGCTGCTGCGACCGCCGCCTTCCTCGACGTACTGGCCGGAGTGGTCTGATGCGCGCCCTGTTCGTCGTCCAGCGCTACGGAGAGCACATCGCCGGCGGGTCCGAGCAGTGCTGTCGGCTGTTCGCCGAACACCTGGCCGCCCGTGGCCACCAGGTCGAGGTGGCAACCAGTTGCGCCCGCAACTACACCGACTGGGAGAACGAGTTCCCTGCTGGTACGGAAGGGATCAACGACGTTCTCGTTCACCGGCATCCCGTGGACCGACCACGAATCGGCGAGGGATTCAGTGCGCTCGACGCTGCCGTCGTGTGGGGCCGACAACCGACACCACTGGCCACCCAGGAGCGTTGGGCCGCCGAGATGGGTCCGAGGACGACGGAACTCCCCGCATGGCTTGCCGACCGGGCGCCCGACTTCGACGTCGTGGTCTTCTTCACCTACCTCTACTACACGACGATCTTCGGGCTTCCGGCAGTTGCCGGCCGGGCACCCATCCTCTTCCAACCGACCGCACACGTCGAGCCACACCTGACCGTCCCGCTGTTCGACAAGATCTTCCGACTCCCCGACGGCTACGGCTTCCTCACCGTCGAGGAGGCCAACCTGGTAACCGGTCGGTTTGGCCACCGGGCGGTCGAGGAGGTGATCGGCGTCGGGTCGGACCTCGACCTCGAGGGCAACGGTGCCCGGTTCCGTGAGCGCCACGGACTCGGCGACGCCCCCTTCCTCCTCTACATCGGACGGGTCGATCCCGGCAAGGGCTCGCTCGAGGTCTACGACTACTTCGTTACCTACAAAGAGCGAAACCCGTCGGACCTCAAGTTCGTGATCGTGGGCGACCCTGTGATGGACCTCCCGGACCACCCCGACATCGTCGGAACGGGCTTCGTCCCTGAGCAGGAGAAGTTGGACGCCATCGCTGCCTGCACGGTGTTCCTCCAGCCCTCCTACTTCGAAAGCTTCTCCATGGCCCTCACCGAGGCGTGGTCCCTCCGGTGCCCGGCGCTCGTCCAGGGTCGCTGCAGGGTGCTGGCCGGTCAGGCGGAGCGGTCGGGCGGCGCCATCGTCTACGACGGCTTCCCCGAGTTCGAGGCGGCCGTCGACCTCCTCCTGAATGACGCCCAACTCCTTGAGCGCCTGGGTGCGAACGGACGTGCCTACGTCGAGGACCAGTACCGCTGGGACGACCTCATGGACCGTTACGAAGACCTCTTGGCACGGGTGGTGGCCGCCTTCGACGTACGGGGCTTGCGGGGCGCCTTGGGCCGGTAGGCGACGAGCAGGGCGTCCTGGCCGCTCGGGACGTACCCCTGGAGCCCAAACACCGCGTCGCCGACCGCTTCACCGCCTGTCTCCGGTCCGAGTCGCCACAGAACCTCTGGCTTTGACACGAGGTCCACCTGGACGTCCGTGTAGCCGTAGAACTCTGCGAAGTGGCTGAGCAACTCGGGGTGGAGAGGGCGGACGTGGGTGTGGTCGAGCCAGAAGGTCGACCCGCTGCCGATCAAGATCAGCAACACCCACATGCCAAGTACCGCCCGACCGGTAGGGTTTGCTAGTCCATAGAACACTCACTGACAGGGACTTCGTGTGCGAATTTTCGTGACCGGTTGCGCCGGGTTCATCGGCTCGACGATCGTCGATCGCCTGCTCGGCCTCGGCCACGAGGTCGTCGGCATTGACGACCTGTCGACAGGACGACCCGCATTCCTGTCTGGTGCGAACAGCAACCCTGCATTCGAATTCGTCGAGGGAGACCTTCGCGACGGTTCGACGGTCTTATCGATCGTCAACGGCACCGACGCCGTAGTGCACCTGGCAGCCAATGCCGACGTGCGCTTCGGCTGGGACAACCCAAGGCTCGACCTTGAGCAGAACGTCGTCGTCACGCAGAACGTCCTCGAGGCGATGCGACACTCGAACGTCCGACGCCTGCTCTTCTCGTCGACCGGTTCCGTCTACGGTGAGACGACGACGATCCCTACGCCCGAGGACGCTCCGTTCCCCCTCCAGACCTCGCTGTATGCCGCATCGAAAGTCGCCGCCGAGGGGTTCATCTCGGCCTATGCGGAAGCAGGACACATCGATGCCAGCATCTTTCGGTTCGTTTCGATCCTCGGACCCCGGTATACCCACGGTCATGTGATCGACTTCGTGGCGAAGTTGACCACCGATCCCGGCAACCTGCACGTTCTCGGCAACGGCCGCCAGCGCAAGAGCTACCTCCACGTGGACGACTGTGTATCGGCCATGCTCTCCCGGCTAGACGACGATCCGCAGATCGAGGTCCTGAACCTGGGCCGCGACGAGTACTGCACGGTCAACGACTCCGTTGCCTGGATCGCCGAACGCATGGGGGTCGAACCGGACCTTACCTACGCGGGAGGCGACCGGGGATGGGTCGGTGACAACCCCTTTATCCTCTTGGACACGACGCGCATCAGATCGTTCGGGTGGGAACCGGCGCATGGTATTCGGGCGTCGGTCGAGACAACGGTCGACTGGCTCCTCGCCAACCCCGAGGTGCTCGACGTCGCCGTGACCCAGCAGGACCTGTTTGCTCGCTAACATCGGCGTGTCGGCACGAGACGGAGGACGGGCGACATCGTGACCTTCAGCAGGCACTTCATCGATGACACCACGGCCATCATGGCCGACATTGGTATTGACGACGTGGAAGCGGTCGTCAGGACCCTCCGTGCGACCCGGGACCGGTCCGGTCGACTGTTCCTCTGCGGCTCGGGAGGCGGTGCGGGTCACGCCTCGCATGCTGCATGCGACTTCCGCAAGATTTCCGGAATCGAGTCGTACAGCATCACCGACAACGTCTCCGAACTCACCGCACGCATCAACGACGACGGCTGGGACACCTCATACGCAAACTGGCTCCGGGTCTCAGGCATCCGCTCCGGGGACTGCCTGTTCGTCTTCTCGGTCGGCGGGGGATCCATCGATCCGCCGGTGAGCGTCAACCTCGTCAACGCCGTCCGGTTGGCCTGCGAGGTCGGTGCCGACGTCGTCGGGATCGTCGGACGCGACGGCGGCGCCGTCCACACACTCGCCACAGCGTCGATCCTCATCCCCTCCATCGATCAGAAGTTGGTCACCCCGCAGACCGAAGGCCTTCAGGCGCTGCTCTGGCACCTGATCGTCTCCCACCCGGACCTGGCGGCGAATGTCGCCAAGTGGGAAGGACTGGACGCCGGCGGCGGTTCCTGACTCGCCGGCCCGTACTACAGCATGAACACCACAGCCCCACGGACGGCGATCATCACCGGGGCCAGCCGGGGGATCGGAGCAGCGCTGTCCACGCATCTCGCCGGTCATGGGTGGTCGTTGGGAATCTGCGCGCGCAATGCTGAGCGGCTAGACACCGTCGCCGACGCGCTTCGTGCCGAGTACACCGTTCCGGTCCACGCTGCCCCGGTCGACGTCACCGATCCCACAGCAGTGTGCAACTTCGCCGACGATGTCGAGGCGGCACTCGGACCGGTCGCGCTTGTGGTGAACAACGCCGCCGTCTTCGGCCCTGTCGGGCGGATCACCGACATCGACCTCGGCGACTGGCACCGCGCACTCACCATCGGCGCGTACGGCACGGCCAACGTCACCGCGGCGTTCTGGGAGCAACTCAGATCCACGTCCGACGGACGGATCATCAACCTCTCCGGCGGCGGGCTGGGCGGACCAAACCCGCTTCTCGGGTCCTCGTCGTACGCAGCAACGAAGGCCGCCATCGCCCTTTTCACGGAGGTTCTGGCACCCGAGGCTGCCGAGATCGGCGCCACCGTCAACGTCGTGGCCCCCGGCGCCCTCCCCACCGGCTTCATGAACGAGGCGGTCACCGCCGGGCCGGAGGCCGCTGGAGCGACTCTCTACGAGGCCGCTGTCGGCCTTCGCGGCAGCGACGTGCCCATCGAGCTCCCCGAGGGTCTCCTGCGTCTCCTCGACCACCTGCTGAAGCCCTCGAGCGCCTGGATCAACGGGTGCATCCTCTCGGCCAGGTGGGACACACCCGAGCGACTCGACGAGCACCGGACCGCCATCGAATCGGGCAGCTTCGGGCGACTGCGCCGGATCGACGCGGACCTCTACCACGAAGGACTCCGGTGAACGGGCCGCTCGAGGGACCCCTCGGCATTGCGATCATCGGCTGCGGCCTGATCGGCCGCAAGCGCGCCGCCGATCTCCCCGAGGGTGTACGGGTGGCTACCGCCTGTGACCTGGACGTGGGCCGGGTTGAGGCACTCGTCGCAGACCTCGCCCCGGGAGCCGTACCAACGGACGACCCGCACGCAGCGATCAGCCATCCGGACGTGGGGCTCGTCATCGTCGCCACGACCCACGACCAACTGGCAGCACTGGGACGAATGGCCATCTCCGAAGGCCGTCACGTGCTCCTCGAGAAGCCCGGCTCACACCGCACCGAACCCCTGCTCGAACTCGCCGACCTGGCCGACTCGCTTGGCCTACAGGTGCGGGTCGGCTACAACCACCGATTCCACCCAGGATTCCTCAAGATCCGCGAACTCGGAGGGGAAGGCCGGTACGGACCACTGCTCTGGATCCGGGCCCGGTACGGACACGGGGGCCGCATCGGCTACGAGTCCGAGTGGCGCGCCGATCCCTCCCTGTCGGGCGGCGGCGAGCTCATCGATCAGGGCAGTCACCTGATTGACCTCACGCGATGCCTGACCGGCGAGGTCGACCTAGAATTCAGCGAGTACGCCACACAGTTCTGGGACATGCCGGTCGACGACAACGTGTACCTGGCGCTCCGCCCGCGCACCGGAGGGTTCGCCTGGCTCCACGCCTCCTGGACTGAGTGGAAGAACCTGTTCTCGTTCGAGGTCTCGTACCGGACCGCCAAGTTCGAACTGACGGGCCTCGGAGGCAGCTACGGTCCCGAGCGGTTGGTGCTCCACGAAATGCGTCCTGAGATGGGTCCACCCGATTCGACGGTCTTCGAGTTCCCCGAGGCGGACGGATCGTGGCGCCTTGAGACCGAGGACGTGGTCGCATCGATTCAGGGACGCCCAGCGATGGGCGCCGACATCCGGGATGCACTAGCCGTCCACGACATCATCGACGAGGTGTACGACCAATGATCATTACCCGAACCCCGCTCCGGATCTCGCTGGGTGGTGGCGGCACGGACCTGCCGTCCTACTACGAGGGCGCCGGCCACGGCTTCCTCATCGCCGCGGCTATCACCAAGTACGTGTTCATCGCCGTGAACCGGAACTTCGACGACGACCTCCTCCTCAAGTACAGCGAGATCGAGCGAGTCGCCGATGCCGAGTCGGTCTCGCATCCCCTACTTCGAGAGTGCCTTCGGGCCACCGGGAGCACACATGGCCTCGAGGTCTCCTCGATGGCCGACATTCCCGCGGGGACCGGGTTGGGCAGCAGCGGAGCGTTCACGGTGGGAGCGCTCCACGCCCTCCGGATGTACGGCCACGCTCCGACGGACCGCGCCGAACTGGCCCGGGAGGCCTGTTCGATCGAGATCGAACGCCTCGGCGAGCCAGTCGGGAAACAGGACCAGTACATCGCGGCGATCGGCGGGCTCACCAGCTTCACCTTCCATGCAGATGGCACCGTTGACTGGGAACGCCTGGAGATCAACGACGCGACGCGGTCCCAACTCGAGGACAACCTCCTTCTCTTCTACACGGGTGTTCGACGGTCGGCGTCCTCCGTGCTCGAGCATGAAGGCGCGGGCATTCGTGAGGGCTCGTCGAACGGCGACGACCGGACCGACGTGGCCGACAACCTCGACCGCACCCGGGCGATCGGCTACGAGACCCGTGACGCCCTGGCCGAGGGTGACCTGGACGGCTTCGGCGAACTCCTGAGCCGTCAGTGGAAGCTCAAGTACGAGCGCCAGCCCGATGTCGTAAATAGCAAGATCGACGATCTGATCGGACGGGGACTTGCTGCCGGTGCCCTCGGAGGCAAGTTGGTCGGTGCCGGTGGTGGTGGCTTCCTCCTCTTCTTCGCCGATGAGAAGGTCGGCCTCCGCCGAAAGATGGCCGAACTGGGCCTCGAGGAGGTCCGTTTCGGAATCGACTACGAGGGCACGACCACGCTCGTCGCACGATGACCGACATGCCGGTGGTCGTCCTGGCCGGTGGGCTCGGAACCCGCCTCCTGGAGGTGACCGGTGACCTCATGCCCAAGGTCCTGGTCCCCGTCGACGGTCGACCCTTCATCGACTACAAGTTGCGCGGGCTGGCTCGACTGGGCGTGGGCGAGGTCGTGCTGCTGGTGGACCACATGGCCGAGCACGTTCGGGCCCACGTCGGCGACGGCAGCCGATTCGGCCTGAGCGTCACCTGCCTCGAGGACGGCGACTCCCCACTCGGCACTGCAGGCGCCGTGGCCCGCGCAGCCCCCATCCTTCCCCGTGCGTTCTGGCTGACCTACGGCGACACCTTCGTCGAGGCGCCACTCACCGAGGTCGAGCAACTGCTGGGCGATGGCACCGACGCGGTCATGACGGTGATCGAGAACGTCGACCGCTGGGAGCCAAGCAACGTCACGATCAGCAAGGGTCGGGTCGTGACGTACGAGAAAGGCGCTTCAGAAGGAACACACCTCTGGCTGGACTACGGACTCCTCCTCTTTCGACGCTCCGTGTTTGACCCTTTCGACCCGGCACAGCCGCTGGACCTCTCCGAAGTCGTGCGAGAGATCGTTGAGAAGGGCCGGATGGCTGCATGGCAGGTGACGGAGCGATTCTGGGACATCGGAACGCCGGAGGCACTCGCCGCCACTGAACGTCGGTTCGTCACTTCCGGGCTGTGGGAGCAACTGGCGTGATCGACAGCCGACCCGCCGTCTTCCTCGACCGGGACGGCGTCCTCAACGAGATCCGCATGGACGGGGAGTCGGCGGCCTCACCCCGGACGCTTGATGAGTTCCACATCACACCCGATGCAGCGGACTCTGTCCAACGCCTGCGCACTGCCGGATTCGAGGTCGTCGTCATCACGAACCAACCCGACATCGCCCGAGGCCTCCTCGATCAAGTTGTGGTCGACGCCATGCATGAACGGCTGTGCACGGCCACCGACATCCTGAACGTCGAGGTCTGCCCGCACGCCCGAGGCCACGGCTGTCCCTGCCGCAAGCCCCTCCCCGGCATGCTCCATACCGCCTCGGCGCGGCTGGGCCTGGATCTCGGGTCGAGTTGGACGGTCGGCGACCGTTGGGTCGACATCGCCGCCGGACGTGCGGCCGGCACGCGAACGGTGCTGGTCCAGCGACCCTGGAGTTGGTTGTCAACCTCCTCGGGAGGGCCCGAGCCCAGCTTGGAGCCGGATGTCTCCGTTCCCGATCTCGCCGATGCGGTGACCGTGATTGTCGGGAGCCCCTGAAGGCCACCACGTCCGGCGCAGCCACACCGCTAGGCTCGCCCCGTTCATGGCTGCGGGATGGAGATGGCGAATGGATTCAACGGCATTGACGGTCAAGGTCTTCGGTGACGGAGCCGATCTGGCGGGGATTCTGGCGCTGGCTGAGAATCCGGCCATCAAGGGGTTCACGACGAACCCGACGCTCATGCGTCAGGCGGGCGTCGATGACTACGAGGCTTTCGCACACGAAGTCCTTGCGTCCGTCACGGACAAGCCGATCTCGTTCGAGGTGTTCTCCGACGACTTCACCGACATGGCCCGTCAGGCACGCAAGATCGCCGCGTGGGCCGACAACGTCTACGTGAAGATCCCGGTCACGAACACGTTGGGCGAGTCGTCGAACCCGCTGGTCAAGGACCTCAGCCATGACGGCGTCAAGGTCAACGTCACGGCGATGTTCACCGTCGATCAGGTCCACGACACGATGGCAGCGCTCGAGGGCGGCGCCCCGGCAAACGTCTCGGTGTTCGCCGGCCGGATCGCCGACGCTGGAATCGATCCGATTCCGACGATGTGCGCGGCACTCGATGTCCTCGCCG
>Ga0315318_10000318_pt1 | contig 19609 bp, 22 predicted proteins | sample M1200m3416metaG_FD_203703 | JGI IMG/M metagenome (GOLD analysis project Ga0315318, IMG submission 203703) | Ammonia-oxidizing marine archaeal communities from Monterey Bay, California, United States - M1 200m 3416 | ecosystem: Environmental > Aquatic > Marine > Coastal | place: USA: California... | reverse complement strand
CATCGAAGAGGCCCAGATTGCCAGCTACGAGGACGCCATAGAGGAGGAGGACGTAGAGGCGGACCTTTGCGATCTCTTCGCACAGGGGCGCTTCTAGCACACAGGGCACGGCAGGGGGCGGGGGGGTAGGCCCCCCGCCCGGTGCCCTGTGTCATGGGGTGGGTGGGTGGGGTGGGTGTACACATAGCAATTAATGCGCAACAACACTTACATCGACACTTGCACACGCATGCATACGCAACTACGGCCCTAACTCAAAGGCTAAAAACAAACGTGTGCGCTCGGGCTCGGGCGCTCAGACATTTTGATCATTTTTTAGGGGGTGTGCCTAAAATATAGGCAGGGTGGAGTCCCGCATAGCCCGAATTATCCCAATAGGATTAACCGGCTACACAGGACAGTGTGGCCTCCGGGACGACCTCACCGAGCAAGCAGGTGGAAGGTGTCAACGGCCCACAATGTAAAATGAGCCACTACGGCGAAAACCACGGCGGCAAAGAAAGCGTCCTTGAGCGCTTCCGTCACGGCGGGGTCTATGCGGTCGAACCACGCCTTTACCGTGACCAATATGAGGTTCATGCTACCTCTTTTCCCACCGATCACTACGAGGCCCACACGTGCTGGATAAGTCATGTAAGCAGATGATCCTCTGCACGAAGCGGTGGGGTAAGCCGTAAGCCTTGGCGAGCGATACGGAGCCACGGCCTTCCCGCCAGTATTGGTGGTAAATGTCTCCCATCTGGTTCAGCAGGCTCCACGGGGAACGATGGGCAGCGCCCCGCGAAGTGGTCCCGCTCTCTGGCCGATCCGGCTCAGGGGTACGTCGCCGCCCTCCTGCGTAAGGGTAGAGTTTCACCGTCGTTCTCCTCTGAGCCTTGCCGCGACGTCCTCGTAGGCCCCAATGGCGATGAGGAAGGGCCATGCGGCGAGCCCCACGGTAAGGGCGGAGTAGTATTCAGTCCTTGACATCGCAGCCTCTTCCCTGGGGGACGAAACCGCCTTGATGATGCGGGGCCACGCGGTGAGCCCCACTGCGAGTAGGGCCTTGCAGTATTCTTTTTTCATGTTCGACCTTGTCCATTCTCCGCTAAGGACGTTCTTCACTAAGAACCGGTGCGCCACAGGCACCTCCTTCTTGTTCGGGCGTAAGGATAGCACCCCCGAGGGGCGTTTGTCAAGGCTTCCGGTTAGTTGCGTACCCCCTGGGGGGATGCTATACTCTTGCCCATGGAACTCCACGAACAACGACCCCTGGACAACGCGCTATGCGTCCACTGCGGCGCTCTGCTTGACACTTTTCTCGTCCTTAACGGGCTAGACGAGTGCGAAGAGCCCGATTGCCTAGAATCCAGGGACCACGTTTAGACCAAAATGACGAGATTTTCGCGTTTTGGGTAAAAAAGCCTTCTAATACGCCTAGTTACGGCCTTAAACGCACTATAGGGGCCCTAGAAAAATCGCACAGGCAGGCAAAATGGCTTTATAGTGCGTCCCGGACGCAGGGGGGCCCCTAACCCTTGCGAAACGCATCACAAATGTGCTATACTCCGCGTATACTGGCGATAAACGCCCCCGCCAGTATAGGCCCCCTCGAAACCACCCCCCGGGCCCTCCCCCACCCCTTACCCCTTTGTTTTTGACGGCTGTGCCGTTGGAGAGGAGTAGCCCTATGGCTACCGCAATTAAGAAGGTACTCCCCCGAAAGAAAATCATCCTTGAGGATGACGGAATCATCTCCGACGAGATCCAAGCGATCATTCATGAACCGCCCGGTCAAGTACACTATGACCGCGCAGCCGAAGCAGTCGGGATGGAACGAACTTTGGTACCCACTTGCGCGACTATCGCCGAACTCTTGGCGTTCGTGCTGTCTGTGAAGGCAGTCGCGGGCCAAGACGTGGCCATCAAAGAAGTTCTGGACAGGTTTTCCCCCAAGGCCGCCCGGAACACCACTGCGGTTGACGTCAATCTCGGCGCTGCTGCCCCGATGGCATCTTCTAACTCGGAAGAGCAGAATGCCGCTGTGGCCTATATGGACCGACTGAAGTCGGCCAACGCAGGACGCTACGACTGAGTTCGCGTCCCCTGAATGAGGGGCTCCCGCAGTGGGGGCTCCGATCTCTACTCTCTAAACACTATGAGGTTCTCCTTATGCGCGATTTTTTTATTGCGACTGTTTTCACTTTTGCGTCAATCGCCCTCCTCGCCTGCGCGGGGTCCTTCTCTCCTCTCCCGGGTTTCGAGGTCGGTTACGACATCGCGGAAGACGGAGCGAGCGGAAGCGCGAGGGTTGACCCCTCCCAGACCGCCTGCTCGCTTGCCAAGCTCGTGGATTGGGAATGGGCGGTCAACACCGCTTGTGGCGACGAAGACGAAGTTCCCGCGGACTCCGCGGAATAACCATTAACCTAAACCCTAATCCTGTGGTCTATAGGAGGAGTAAGCCATGCCCAAACTCCCTGGTCCGCCCAGGCGAAAACTCCCGAAACCGTCCTACCCTCCCGGTACCGGAAGCAGTAAGATAAACAAGCCCAACACACCCAACAAATGGCTAAAAGGTAAGCCTTCGATCTGGAGTCGAAAAGCTCGCTAAAACTCAGTGATTGAGGAACCATGGACACGGTAGAAATAAAAGCAAAATACATATCCCCTTACGAGGTGGATTTCCGCGATCCCAACTATACCGACATATTCCGGGCGCGGGCCGAGCGACTAAAGAAGATCCGAGAAGATGACGCTTGGCATCTGGTTAAACGATTCTACGCTGATGGCAACTACGCCGCGTTTATCGAGGACTGGATGACCACGTACGACCCCCGGCTTAGCGCTAGAAGTAAGCCGACTACCGTCCCTCTGATCCTGTTCCCCCGTCAGATCGAGTACATCGAGTGGTTGCAAGGACTGAAAGATAACATCGAGGACGGAGTTGTAGCAAAGAGCCGGGACATGGGCATCTCCGTGGTGACCTTGGCGTACGCTACGTGTGAGTGGCTATTCTGCCCCGGTGTGAAAATATCCTTCGGTTCCCGCAAAGAGGAACTCGTGGACAAGATGGGTCAGCCGGACTCCTTGCTAGAGAAGATTAGGATGTGTCTCCGGTACCTGCCGACAGAAACCCTGCCAGCTGGGTACAGCGAAGCGAAGCACGCTCGGCACATGAAGATTATGAATCCCCAGAACGGTGCCACGATAACCGGCGAAGCGGGCGACTCGATAGGCCGTGGTGGCCGATCTACCATGTACTTTGTAGATGAAGCGGCGTTTCTTGAGCGACCGGAAATGATCGACGCCGCGTTGTCGCAGAATACCTCTTCCCGTGTTGATGTGTCCACACCGAACGGACCGGACAACCCCTTCGCTAATAAGTGGTTTGGCGGTCACATAAACAAATTCGACTTCCATTGGACGCAAGACCCTCGAAAAGACAAAGAGTGGTATGACAAGGAAGTAATCCGACTAAGCGACCCCCGGGTGGTGGCCCAAGAACTGGACCTCGACTTCGATACGTCGGGGGAAGAGTCCGTTGTTAGGCAAGAGTGGGTCACCTCGTCTCAAGCCATGTACCGACACCTGAAAGAGGAAGGCGTGTTCCCGTCAAGACCACCCGGCGTAGCCGGATGTGATGTTGGCGGCGGCATGGCCGAGAACACCTACATAGGTCTCTGGGGACCGGAAGTCGGGAAGTGTGTTGCGTGGGTCGATGATGACACTACCGCAACCGCCTACAGGTTTGCCCATCTCGCTTCCGAGAATGGCGCACAAACGATTAAATTCGACTCCATTGGAGTTGGGAAGGGTGTTGCTTCAACTCTGCGTAGGCTGCCCGTACAGGCCCAGGCAGTTAATGTCGGGTCTTCGCCCACAAGGGACGTGTGGCCCGATGGTAAGAAGTCAAGAGCGAAGTTCCGAAACCTAAAAGCAGAACTTTGGTGGATACTCCGAGACCGTCTTCGGAAAACCCATGACCACTGGCTGTACATGAATGGACGAGGCGGCTACGAGTATCAGCTTAACGAACTTCTGCTGCTACCCGAGGACAAGGATCTCACAAAGCAGATTTGTATTCCGGGGTTCAAGGTGTTAGAGACTGGTAAAATCCAAATCGAGTCGAAGGACGAGTTGCGCCGCAGAGGTGTACCGTCACCGGATCGGGCGGAGGCGTTGATTCTGGCGCTGGCACCCGCCCCTGCGGTAGTGCGTTCCGGTCGCACTTCTGGTGTAATTTAAGCCCGTAGGGTTGCGAAAAACCTCACATTTTGCTATACTATTGGCTAATCTGGGACGATGCGTCCCAGACGGCCCCTAACCCACTTAAAGGACATTTTCACATGAGCCTTGAATCAACACACCCCGATTATGACGCAATGGGCGATGACTACCGCCTAATGCGAGATACGTCGGCTGGGCAAAGGGCAATCAAGCAGGCTTCTTATCTTTACCTCCCCCCTACGGCGGCCATGGTACTAGACGGGGCGCTCAGTTCCGTCGAGCCCGGAGCTTCCGCCTTTACCGCGTACCTAAGCCGAGCGGTCTTCCCCGAACACGTAGACGAGGCCATGCGAACCATGGTCGGTATCCTGAATCGCGAGCCCCCGGACATCGCGGTCCCGTCGCAGTTGGAAGACATGCTACTAAATGCCACTCGGCAGAACGAAACGATTGAACAGCTGATACGGAAGATCCACACAGCCCAACTTCTGTATGGGCGTATCGGTCTTCTGCTTGACGTGGATTCGTCGGACACCCCCCACATTGTCACCTACAGCGCAGAGTCCATGATAAACTGGGACGACCAGCGCGCCTACGAACAAGGCCGGAATGAGCTTAGCTTCATTGTGACCTCTGAGGACGCATGGATGCGCGGGGTCGAAGGATCTTCCATGTTCGATTGGTCCGTTCGCACACGGTACCGAGCGATGTTCCTTAACGACGATGGGCTATATACTACATTTACAGAGCAGGAAGGACAAACTTCCCCCGAAGTTGTGCCCACGTTTGCAGGTCGCGCTCTTGACTTCGTGCCGTTCACGTTTATCGGCGCGAATGATCTAGTCGCTACCCCGGGGCCCGTACCACTTCTCGGCATTGCGAACTCCGCACTAGCCATATACCGTGGTGAGGCCGACTTCCGACAGACGCTTCACATGCTTGGGCAGGACACCCTTGTCATGACTGGTGTTGCACCCGGTTCAGAGCTTGACGAAGATGAGCCTACCCGGATCGGTTCTGGGGCGAAGATCGAGTTGCCCGAGGGCGGAGACGCTAAGTTTATTGGCATCGACTCCGCAGGGCTGCCCGAGCAGCGACGTGCCCTAGAGGGTGACTACCAACGTAGCATCGCGATGGGGTCTCGGTTGCTGGAGAACACGTCCTCCCAGGCTGAGTCTGGCGAGGCGCTCCGTGTTCGCGTTGCAGCTAAGACAACCACACTGCATACCGTTGCGTTGACCGCCGCCGCTGGACTTGAGAACTGTCTCAGGCAGGCGGCACTTTGGGTCGGCGCTAACCCCGACGATGTGCGAGTGACCCCGAACACTGATTTCATCGAAGACGCTGCGTCCCCCGAACAAGCGCTCAAGTTGATGGAGGCACGAAATTCCGGTCTCCCGATCAGTCTTCGCTCAATCCACGATTGGGCGTCCAAGAATGAGTTCACCCAGAAGACCTGGGACGAGGAACTCGACTTGATCACCGAGGACTCTGAGTTCCTTGAGGCGATCAATGGCGGCTCGCCTTCAAAGGCCGCCGCATCAGAAATCGCTGCCACCCCTGACCCTTCCGCAGTGGAAGAGTCACCTGACAGCACTCCCGAGGAGGCATAGCCCCTCCCGGTTCTTAGGGCAATGTTGCCCCACTATCCATGAGGATAATCTGAACCATGTCTATTAAGGCAATCTACAGTACCATTGAAGAGGTCCCGGAGCAGTATGTTGACTTGTTCACTGAGCGTAATGGCCAGTACGAGTTGAACATCGAGGGCGTAAAAACGTCGGCTGACGTCGAACGCCTCCAGACCGCGATCTCAAACGAGAGAGCCTCCCACAAGGATACGAAGTCTCGATATAGCTGGGTCGGGGAGTTGACTTCCAGTGAAGTACAGTCTCTCCGAGACGCTCAAGAAGACCTACAGCACCAACTTGAGACGCGACCGGCGGCCATGACCGATGAGCAAGTCGAAGAGCGCGCCGAAAAGCTGGCGGGGCGACAGACCCGGCAGCTAGAACGATCTCTTGTGGAGTTGCAGACGGAGCGCGATTCCTATGCGACCGCGATCTCCCTTCACGAGGCAGCAGCGAACCAGCGCAAGATCCGGGACGCTGTTGACGATGCTCTCTCCGGGTCCAACGCCCTCTCCGTTGTGGAAGGCGCACGCGAAGATATTATCCCCTTCGCTGAGCGTGTCATGACGGTACAGGACGGAAGGATCGTATCCAAGGAAGGTGTGGGTTTCGAGCCCGGGCTTCCCTTTGGCGAAGTCCTCGCCGACCTCAAGGCAACCGGTAAGCGCGGGCATTGGTTCCCGGGCAACACCGGAGCCGGGGCTAACGGATCGGCTGGTGCTGGGGCGAACCTGGGTACCAACCCGTTCGCTTCCGATAATATGAACCTTACAGAGATCGGAAAGGTGGTGAACGCCGACCCCGCAAAGGCCAAGGCTTTGGCCAAGGCGGCGGGCGTCGATCCGGCCAAATTCGGTCTCTAACAAAAAGTGGATTCCCGGGGTAGTCGAGTGACTGCCACGGAAAGGCACTCATGTGAGTGTCGCCACGCCCTACAACAACCCGTCCTACTACTGGACACTTATTTGAAGAAAGGCCAAACACAATGGCTCAAACTCAAATCAGCGACGTCGTGGTGCCCTCAGTTTTCGCACCGTACGTTCAGCTGCTCTCAACGGAGCTTTCGCTCCTCGTCCGAACTGGCGTCGTGGCGACCTCCCCCGCTCTGGATTCTTTCCTCAGCGGAGGCGGTACGTTTATTGACATGCCGCACTGGAACGATCTCTCGGACACAGAGGCAAACGTCTCTGGGGACGACCGTTCCGATCTCCTTAACCCGGTGGTAACCTCGTCCGGCAAGGACGCGATTCCGCAGAAGATCGACAAGGTCCAGACTGTTGCTATCCGCAACAATCGGAACCAGAATTGGTCTACTATGGACCTCTCGGCCCAGCTTGCTGGCTCCGACCCTATGTCGGCAATCGCTAATCGCGTTGCTGCGTATTGGGTCCGGCAGGATCAGCTGACGCTGAACTCCACCATCAAGGGCCTTGTCGCCGGTACGGCCACCCTTGTAAACGACATCGCCGAAGGTGCCGAGGGAACCCCGGCTGCGGGGAACTTGTTTTCCGCAGACGCCCTGCTGGATACGCTTCAGCTGATGGGGGACCACAAGCAGAATCTCAGCGCTATCGCTGTTCACTCTGCGGTTCACACCAAGATGCAGAAGCTCAACCTCATCGACTTCGTATCCAACTCCGACGCGAATGTCGGATTCGGAACCTACATGGGCAAGTCGCTGATCGTTGATGACGGTCTGGCGATCACTAGCGACGGAACCAACGATGAGTATTTCACCATCGCTTTCGGCGCTAACGCCTTCGCGCAGGGGACCGGTTCTCCTCGCGTTGCTGCTGAGGTTTCTCGGCAGGCTCTCGCCGGTAACGGCGGCGGCCAAGAGGTCCTCACGTCTCGCCGCGAGTTCGTTCTGCATCCGAACGGCTTCACCGTCAAGGCGGCGGTCGCTGCGGGTCAATCCCCGACCAACACCGAGCTTGAGGCTTCCGATGCCTACTCGCTCTCCGTTGCGCGTAAGCTCGTCCCGTTCGCGGTCCTCAAGACCAACGGCTAGATCGAGTTTCTTCTCAGAACTCGGGGGGCCTTCGGGCCCCCCGTTTTCTCTACCGTCCTATGTTGGACGAACTGAATACCATAATCCCCACACAATCTAGGAGAAGTCAGATGACTGACCAAAACCTTGATGACGTTCTCGGTGATGCCGCCGACGTCGAAACCAAGAAAAAGACTACAGCGGAGCCCAAGAAGAAAAAGGCACCGACCGTCAAGAAGGTCGAGCCGAAGGTGGCCCGCGAAAACCCCGTACCTCTTGCACCAGCGCAGGGTGACACCTTGCCGGGTGACAAAGGGTATGTTTATGATACCGCTATCGCTAAGATCCAGTCAGAAATTGCGGAACTTGCGGAAAGATCGAGGGTTCTTCAGGCCACTACGCGAGCCCTCCATACTCTTCGCGCTAGAACACAGCCAAAGAGAACCGATCAGCAGCGGTATGACAGACTAAAAGAGATCCACGATATTCATGCGGCGGAGAAACGAGAGACCCAAGATAAGGTCAGGACGGTTCTCCGCGAGATGGGTATTCTTGACTAACGGGGTAAGCTACGAGTCCTTCCTGCTCGACTCGCTACTCCTTGGAGGCCCCCAACGTAACGGGGGCCTCCATAACTCTTAACCCCTTGGAGGCCGAAATGGCAAGACGAATCACAAGGGTAAGCAGCCTAACCGCTAGAAATGTTGTCGGGCCCGCTAGGAAAGTATCGCGGGGGGACGCTATACGGCGATACAACCAGAAGTCCCTTCGTGGGCGTCTGAACGGGGCCGCCACGGCGGCGGGCCTCTCCACCGTGCCCAGCCCGACCACCTACTCCACCGACTTCATTGCAGGTGAGGTCTATGGCAGCTGGAAAGAGGTCGCAGACAACGGCGTGACCCCCGTGTCCGCTCCCGTGACCATCGACATCGACCACGCAGCCCTCGACGCAACCGACGATTATCCGGGAACCTGTACCTCCGTCTCCCTCCAAGCTCAGACTGGCATCCCCGGACGGACCTTCAAGCCCTACGCAGGCGCGGACTTCCCGACCATCTCGGTTAACATGGCCGCAAGGAATTTCGAGAACGTCGAGTTTATCACACTTCCGCAAGACCCGGCGGACGACGGGCTTGGGTGGTTCGCGTCTGGTACCTCCACCCTGGAGACCAAGAACGGGTTCCTGCGAGGCACGAAGAACTCTGGTACCTTCATTCGGCTCTCCAAAACCGCCACCTTCAATGGCGCAGACGCGGACAAGATTCAGGTTGTGTTCCGCTCGGACGTCGTGACCGACACTGTGAATATGCGGTTCTCGACTGCGGCTCACGGAAACATCTCCTCCGCGGCCCAGGCGGTCACGAACCCGGGAGAATGGGAAGTCATGACCTTCGACATGTCCGGTGTGACCGACTGGGCTGCCTGCGCCGTACAGCACGTGCGGATTCAGGCCAACTCGGGGTCCGACGCTGAGTGCCAGTTCGATTTCGCCTCTGTCATTGTTTACGACGTCGCAGCCCCGACCTTGACCCTGGTTGCGACTACCGACGCCGACGATGAGATTCTGATACCAGTCACTACCTTTGCGACCAGCGACTCGACCGCCTCGACGTTTGACACTGTCATTTTCCGGGCCGACCTATCTAGCGAGTACCTCGCAAGCACAATCGAAGCCCTTGAGATCCGATACGAAGGCGCTGTCTCCGCGTACAACACGATCAAGGTTTCGTCCGTCCGCGTAAGCAAGTACCCGTACTAAACTCGTACTAAACTCCTACCTTGAAAGGTACACTATCATGGCTAACGCCTCAAACTACCTCCGATCTCAGGTCGGAGATCAGTGGATCAACGGCAATACCGTCGCTGCTCCTGCCTTCCTGTACATCGCTCTCTACACAGACTCACTAAACGCTGCGGGCACCGGAACAGAAGTGACCGGCGGCTCCTACGTTAGAAAGTCTGTCTCCGACGACTCTTTTACCGATGACGGAGTCGGCGGGTTCACACTTAACACCCAGCTTGAGTTTGTTGACGCAACGGGGAGTTGGGGGACCATCCAGTCCCTCGGAATTTGGGACGCCTCTACCGGTGGCAACCTTCTAGTTTTCGATGATCTCGCAGCTACAAAGGTTATTGAGTCGGGGGACACCTTCCGGTTCAACATCGGTGCCATTGTAATCAACATCTCGTAAACTCGTAGGTACGCGGCCATGAGAGACATTAAAGTATATGCAGGGAAGACCACCCTGCCGTATAGCTCCTCTGATGGCAACACGGTAGATGTAGCGGTCACGTTGGATGGCGGGACTAGCGCCATCGACACGTCCGCTTTCGTTAAACTGAACCACAACAACAATTACGTTCTTCCCGTAAGGTCGGACGGTGATTTCCTCCCGGATGCTGGGGGGTGCGCGCCTTGCGATATGTCTTGCTGGGTCGAGCTTATTGATGTAGGTGGCCAACCTACTGTACGCTTCCACTATGACGCCGGTACCTCTACGTTCAACGGAGACGATACTGAAAACGATAAGGTGGCCTGCTGGGAAGTATGGGAATATGTTGGATTAGCGGGAGGTGCGAACGAGTTCAAGGTAGACAAAGTCCTTACCTTTGAACACGTCTACGGGTATTCTTGGGTGAACACTACCGGCGGGCCCACCATGGCCCCCGGGGATGGTGCCGATACCATCGTGTTCAGGAGAGGCGTGTCTTGGGAGACCTCCAAGACGAACGGTGACCCCGCTGGCGCAGAAAATGACTGCTTTTCGTATGGATCTGGGTTTGCGAGGGCGTTCACGTTTTACGGGTTAGTTTTCATTCAGTCCCAAATAGGCCCTGCCTCCGCGCACGCTACGGAAACCAGTACCCTATACTACACCAATGTACACTTCACGGGGTCAAACTGGTCCGGTAACTTCCAGTTGTTGGGCTCCGCTTACAGCGCTATACCGACCCCCGGCACAAAGCAAGTAACCGGTTTCTCCGGCGGGTTTTTCACGCACAACTGGAACAGTACCTTCTTCTACGAGCAGAAGAACTCTACGACTAATAGGGGAGTGGACTCCACTGTTACAGTGTGGCCTTACGATAATATATACGGGTATTATTACCTATACAACGAGGGCGCGGACTCTACTAGGGGCTCTGGCAATACCTCCCTCGTAAACACCATGGTAAACTCGGCCGATGATATATTTGTATGGCACGCCACCCATGGTGAGCCAACGTCTATCCCCCTGACTAGCACCAACATCGACCAACAGGGGTCCATGATACCCCAAAGCTATCCCGGGTCTGGCGATGCATCCGATACGGACGTATCCCTAATCGGTAGCCTAATGTCCGACGAGAGGCAGGGCACCCTAGTTGATGACATGGCGACGCTGATCACGGGAACTTTGGACTACGACGTATCGACCACAGGGGGCAACGATTCGGGGTCCGAGAATCTTGGCGTTTCGCTATTCCAGACAACCCAGACCGGCGTCAACCTAGATTTTACTTACGATGCGTCCGGTACGGACCTGTATTGGCGGTTTAGTACGCAGATTATATCTTTCTGCTACAACGTAAAACAGTTTGGCCTGTCGTACGAGACGGCGTACCTCTGGTACCCCTTTGCGTACCGCGCGGAGTGGGACGAATACCTCGCCGCTTTTGTCCCCGTGACATACAACAGTTCAGACACTACGATGGTGCGGTCCCAGTATAATGGTACAGGCTGCGTTTTCACACGGATAGTTGGTCTCGGCGGCAGCATGCTGATGGTACCATATAACTGGACGGCAACTTCGGCATTCAGCGCGCCATCCTTGGACGACGCCCCAATTATGGCGGTGGGTGTTCAGGTGCCGGAAGACAGCCCCTACGGGCTAACAGAGGCAGCGCGTCCCGTAGGGGGCATATCCCTCTCGGTCAAGCCGTCAGCGGGTTCCCCCCTTACGTTAAACTACGATGACGCAGTTTACCCCGAAACAGTAACGACGGGGACATGGGCCCCTGGGTACTCTGAGGTGCTGATATATGATATGTCCGACTCTCCGTCTTGGACGGGGACTGGAACGCAGCTGGACATGATGCTCCACTTTGGGACCAACTCTTGGACCATAGGTGGAAAGTTCGCGGTGTTCACCATGTGGGCATCGGGTCACGCCGATCTGGGAACGGCAGGGCTAACAGGTGGAACCAACCCCGGTATCCGTATCGACACACCGGTCCCTGCAAGAAGAAAACGTGGGTTCTCTTCCGATGGCGACATAGATATTGACGAAACCGCAGCGGCACAAAGGGCGAGGAACGCGGAGCAGATTGGTAACGTCATATTTGACGAAACCGCAGCGGCACAAAGAGCCCGTAATGCGGACGCAGACTCGACTGTCGAGATTGACGAAACCGCAGCGGCGCAACGATCCCGGAATGCTGTAAGCGACGCCGAGATCGTGATTGACGAAACCGCGAACGCAACCGCAAGGCGAGGCGCGGAAGCCGACTCCACTGTAGAGATTGACGAAACCGCAGCGGCACAACGAGCCCGAAATGCGGACGCAGACTCGACTGTCGAGATTGACGAAACCGCAGCGGCACAACGAGCCCGAAATGCGGACGCAGACTCGACTGTCGAGATTGACGAAACCGCGAACGCAACCGCAAGACGGAATGCGGACGCAGACTCTACTGTCGAGATTGACGAGACCGCGAACGCAACCGCAAGGCGAGGCGCGGAAGCCGACTCCACTGTAGAGATTGACGAGACCGCTTCGGCGCAAAGAGCCCGTAATGCGGACGCAGACTCTACTGTCGAGATTGACGAGACCGCGAACGCAACCGCAAGGCGAGGCGCGGAAGCCGACTCTACCGTAGAGATTGACGAGACCTCCGATGGTACTGCGAGACGTAACGCGGAAGCCGACTCTACTGTCGAGATTGACGAGACCGCTTCGGCGCAAAGAGCCCGTAATGCGGACGCAGACTCTACTGTCGAGATTGACGAAACCGCAGCGGCGCAACGAGCCCGCAATGCGGATGCTGACTCCACTGTCGAGATCGACTATGCTGTCGATGGACACCGCTCGCGAAACGCCGCAAGCGACGGAAATGTTGTGATCGAGCAGGACACCGTAGCCAACGCCAGTTTTGGAGGAGAGGCGGACCCAAGCATCGAGGTTCTCGATACGGGCGTAAACCCGGACGGGACGCGAACTGGTGCTTTCCTCAGCCGCATTCTCCACGCTGGGGCTACGTCTGACGTATCAGTAGAAGCGGTGACCTCCTTGGCTACGGCTGTGCGGTCGGCCTCGGTTTCTGGCACTGCTTCTATAGTTGTAACCCCTGCTATCGCCCAGGTGCTAACTAATGGTGTTGCCTCTGGTACGATTTCTCTTAACTTAACCTCTCAGGGAGTTGTTCTTGAGGGACCGGAAGTAATCTACATCGACCAACTGGTTGGGTGTAGAATAACGGTTGACGAAATGTCCGCTAAGTCCTTGTTGGCGGAGGCTATGATTGCCTTCAAGCCCGGGGACACGTCCATAAGCGCGGACTACTCCTCATCGGACACAATGGACGCTCTGCTGGATACGACTGTGTCGGCCAACGGGCTATGGAAGGTATCTGTTCCTAAAGTTACGCCACTCACCGCAGTGCGTATTACAGATAACACAATGACCGCAACCCTCGTGGCATCTGAAACCATAACGGCAGCGCAGCCACCGTCAGAGACGATGACTGGAGAGGCCGCCAACACAACAACGGTAGATGTGGTAAGGTCCACCGACTTCGATGTGGAAGTTATGGCGGGTCGCTACTTTATCAACGACTACGACGATTGAGAAGTATGAGGTTATAAACCATGGCTATTGGAACACAGAGTGACTTCAGCATGCACTCCGGGGATACCCGTACCCTTGAGATAACTGTTAAGGACGAGGACTCCGCAGTAGTGAATATCTCTACGGCGACTATCACCTGGGCCCTGTCGAAGCAGGACAGTGCATCAGTCGCGCCGAAAGGCGCGGCAATCGTCACTAAGACAGTTGGGGACGGTGTTACGATCACAGACGGCCCAAATGGTCGAGTTGATGTAGCTATCTCCGCAGCCGATACCTCCGCTCTCTCCGGGGACTACTACCATGAACTAGAAGTAACCATTTCTAGCTCCGTATCAACCGTCCTATTCGGCACCGTGACAATCAAAAAGGACTTAATCTAATGGCAGTAACAGATTCAGACCTAGTTCTTGAAGACGGTACCGGGCTCACTACCTCAAATGTATACGCCACCCGTACGGACGCTACTACATATCATCGTCTCTTAGGAAACGATCTTTGGGCGGAAGCGGACGAGAACGACCAGTGCGTCGCGCTTCTGCGGGCCACGGCTTACGTCGATCAGAGGTGGACGTTTGTGTCCACAACTGCGGAGGATACCCAAGCCCTAGAGTTCCCGAGGTACTCTCTGTATAACAAGAAGGGGAAGGACGTATCCGAAGAGGTCCCCAACGAAATTTTCAAGGCTACTTGCGAGTACGCCTTGCAGGTACTCGGAACTGGATCAGTGTTAATAGAGCTTTCGCCGACCCCGGATCAGGACGACGAGTTCGTGACGTATAAGCGCGAAAAAGTCGGAACCCTGGAAGAGGAGACAAGATATGCCTCCTCCCGCGGAGTCCGCGTAAGGCGCTCCTACCCAAAGGCAGACCGCATTGTTCGCAACAGCGGCTACGTGGCAGGAGGGGTAGGGGGTGCTATACGATGAGTCTAGCCGATACCGCGCAATCTCTTATCGCTAAGAATGGGCGATCCGTTTCTATACTTAGCACCGTAACGACGCTAGGGGACTCTGACAAGCCTTGGGGCTCAGCCACAGACACCGTAACGACTTCCACGGAGGCCACAAAAGCAGTGTTCTTCAACGAGAACGCTCGTGACTTGGAAGCTCGTCTTTCGGCGGTATCCCGTCTTGTTCTCTCCCCCGTGGAGCAGAACAAGGCACTGGTGTACGTCGCAGCAAAGGGCCTTACAGTGGTTCCTACGACTGCGGATCAGCTAGTGGATGGGGGTAGAACCCTAGAGATCGAGCAAGTCGAAACGGTGCAACCCGGTGCTGAGGTGATCCTCTACATCTTGAAGGTGGAGAACTGATATGCCTACACTCAGCACTCAGAACGACGTCGTAGATGCGTTGCTCACACTTGTCACTGACACGTGGGAGGCCAACACATCTTCTCCGTTGTACTACGATAATAAGGACGCGGATAGGCCCGCGACCCCGGGGGAATTTGGTCGAGCTATCGTCCGTCACACCTTCGGAGAGCGGGCGTCCATCGGGTCAGCGGGTAATGGCACCTCGCTAAACCGCAGATTCGGTGATCTCTACGTTCAGATTTTCGTGCCTCAAGGCACTGGTCAGACAGCCGCAAGGACGCTGGCCGACGCGATAATGTTCGCAATCGAAGACGCCCCGTCTTCACTGGGGGTTCGATTGGCGAACACTCAAATAAACGAACTCGGAGCAGACGGCACCTATTGGCAGGTGAACGTGGTAACGAGTTTCACTTACGACCGAACTTCATAAGGAGTTTTTCTCATGTCCGATACTAACAGAGTATCTCTCCGCATGATCGAGGAGTCCACCTATGGGACGACTCCTACGAGTCCTGCACTGAAGGCAGTGCCCTTCACGTCCGCTTCGGACCTTGGCTTCACACCTGAGACTGTCGTTTCTGAGATCATCCGCGATGACCGGCAGATTTCCGACCTTGTTCTCGTGGGGGGCACCACCTCTGGTGGGTTCGATTCAGAACTGGCAGCCGAAGCCCATGACGAAGTCTTGGAAGGCGTTATGTTCAGCGCTTGGGGTTTCCCTGGGGGCGCGTCCCTGGCCACTGCCGCTGATGCTGACATCGCCGTTATTGACGACGGAATCACCTCCACCGTACTCGACTTGGCCGATGGTGAAGACCTAGGCGAGCTTAACGCAGACGATATTGTCTCTTTGACCGGGTTTACCGATGGGGACTACGCGGTCAACAAAGAGTACACGGTTGTTTCGTCCACGTCGGCGAAAATTACGACTGCTTCTGGGAACACTACCGCTTCGGCAGGGGCCGGAGCGAAGACCCTGACGGTTGTCGGGAAGTCGGGCGCGATCACGGTAGCCTCCTCGGCTATTACGACGCCTGCCGGTTGGGGCGATCAGCTTGGCCTTGAGGCGGGCGATTGGGTAAAGGTGTCCGGTACGGGCGCAGGAACCTATCGTGTTACCGGCGCAGTGTCCAGCACCAGCATCCCGATTGCTAACGGCGGCTCTGGGAGCGGGACTGGCGTGGTCCGAACCGGCGCTCAGCTTACCAACGGCACTACCGCCAAGTCCTACACCATCGAGCGGCTCTACTCCGATCAGGACACTCCTCTTTACGAGTACCTTCGCGGAATGGTCCCCGGAACCTTCTCCATGACTGCATCGAGCCAGTCCATCGTAAACTCCTCTTTCAGCTTCATTGGTTCCGATCAGGAGTTCACTACCTCTCGCGTTTCCGGCGCGAGCGACAGGACTGCGACTGCCTCTGGTGTCGTAAGCGTGTACAACTCGTCCTCCAACGTGGGTAGCCTCGCGGTTGGCGGAGCCCCGGTTTCGGGAGCGAACTTCATCACAGAAGCAACTGTCGAGATCGAAAACAACCTGCGAGAGCGGTACGCTGTCGATAACGTCGGTGCTGTTTCTATCGGATCGGGTGAGTTCAACGTGACTGGTACGCTGAACACCTACTTCGACAACAAGACCCTGGCCGATGCCGTGGTGAACAACACGGCCACTTCGTTCTCCATCTCATTTGATGACGCTAACGGCAAGACCCTGGTGTTCGACCTCCCGAACGTAAAGTTCTCGGAGGGCGCACCGGACGTCTCGGGCAAGAACGAAGACGTCATGTTGAATCTTTCGTACCAAGCTATCCTTGACGCGGATCTCGGGTACACCTTGAAGATTACGCGGTACTAGAGTAGTACCACCCCCGGGGGGAGGTCCATCCCCCCAAACACTTCTCGACCCCTATTAAGCTCTTTTACAAAACACCAAGACCCCTAATAGAGGTAATCACTTTATGCCTAGACTTAGCTCAGAAGCATCCCGCTCGCTCGGTACCATTAACACGGAACAGCGGATGCTTGTCGAGGCGCTTAACGGGGACATCGTTCTTTCGAGGTCCCCTACCGCGCTTGCTTCGACCGTCAACGGCTCTGATACGGGTACGACTCGTGTCGTTGAGCTTACTGTGAAAAACGCAGCTGGGGAAACCCACACTTGGGTAGATTCGGCGCACGCCGCCGGGGTATCCATTGGGGACACTTCTTCAGCTGATACCGCAACCATCGCAAGCACTACCGTTACCTTCACTAACGGAGTGGCGAAGGTGACTGTTACGAGAGACTTCTCGGACTACGCGGACACAGAGACGAACACCTTGACTGTCGCGACTCTCACCATTGTCGGTCAATCCGTCGTTGGCGGGACCAGCGTCGAGACTTTCTCGGCGTAAGCCAGTCTACCAATGATCGAGGGGCCCTTCGGGGCCCCTCTTTCTATCACAAGCCCCCTAACAACAGGAAAAAGAGGAACCCCCCTATGTCTCTTTACACTCTTTTTGAGACCGACCGTAACTGCGAAACCGAAGGATTCCGACTCGTCCTACAGGACGGTGACGTCGAGATCGTCTTCGTGGTCGCACGCGCTGGCGGCGCTAACAAGCAGTTCGCGTCCAAGATGCAGAGCCTGATGCGCCCCCACCAGCACGCTGCTCAGTCCGGTAACCTCAAGGACCAGATCGCAGAGGACGTCATGATTAAGGTCATGGCTGAGTCTCTGATTCTCGACTGGTCCGGTGTGGCCGACCGAGACGGCGAAGCCCTTGAGTTCAACAAAGAGAACTGCACCCAGCTTCTCACTGACCTCCCCGAGCTTCGCGACGCCATCTGGGCAGAAGCCAACAAGGTCGCGAACTTCATCACCAGCGAGCGCGAGGAGTCGTCAAAAAACTAACAGACCTTCTGGACTGGTCCCTCAAGTGGGGCGCAAACGCCCAGAAGGTCTATTCAGCCGCAATCGACGCCGGTATGGATCCTCCCGAGAGCACCATTCCACCCGATTGTCGAGATGACCTTATAGGATACCTCCAGATCTTCTGGCAGCTTAATACCTGCCGGACATACTCCGGTATGGGAGGCACTCCTTGTCCTATCCCCTGGACAGCCATTGACCAGTACGCCCAGCGTACCGGTGCGATAAAAGATGAGATCCTCTATGACGACCTTATCTTTTTTATTACCAAGATGGACGAAGTGTACTTGACCCACGCCTCGGAGAAATCCGAGGCTGCAGCCAAGTCCAAGTCGCCCCCCAAGTCGGGCTTTCCCGGCAAATCTGAGTGGTAGCCTTCTCTTTAAGTCACGGGCGTGGCTGATAAATTCTACCACCGGGGGCCCCAGGTGGGCCCCCGTCTCTCAGACACTGGAGGCCAGCATGGCCAGATTCAAGATGAGAATGACGACGAACTCGAAGGAGCTGCAAATCCAGCTCCGGCGCATTGCCGGGGTCGTCCAAGAAAACGCAGAGACCCTGGTCCCCGAGATAGCCGTTGCTATCGTCGAGGACGTTACGGCGGACACACCGGTCGATACCGGCATGGCCCGCTCCGGGTGGAACGCAAGTAAGTCCGGCCCGGACTACGTGCGTAAGCCCGCGATTACATCGGAATCACAAGTAGTTAGCCGAGCAAGATCCGCAATGGGCAAGAAGGCCGACGGCGCATTCGTGTCAAACGGCGTCCCCTACATCGGCAAGCTCGACCAAGGTTCAAGTCAGCAAGCCCCCGCAGGCTTCGTGAGGGCTGCAGTCGTCAAGGCTGTGGCTAAGCTAGCGGGCGTGAGACTGTTGACCCCCGGATCGACGAAAAAGATATAGTTCGGTCCTAGGAGGGACAACATGGCAAATGAAAACCTAAATATACGCATTAGTCAGACCGGTGCTAAGACGGTAACCCGTAGCATGGTCGGTCTGGCAGCAAGCATGGCTGCGGTCGGGTACGCCTCGATACGCGCAGCTAAGCAGATTGTCAAGTCCGCGGATGAGTACACCCGCCTGACAAATCAGACCAAGGTCTTCGCTCAGTCCCAACAGGGCGCGGCATACCGCATGAACGAGACCATCCGCATCGCACGGACCATGAACACCTCCCTCAATCAGGTTGGTCAGGTCATGCAGCGGCTCTCCATTGCACAGGAAGCCGCCAACATCGGCGATGAGGTTCTCGTGCAGATGACCGAGAACCTCACAAAGGCCGTCGCCCTTTCTGGTGCAACCGCACAGGAAGCTGAAGGTGCACTGCGCCAGTTCGCACAGGGCCTCGCGGCAAACCGATTCTCTGGACAGGAGCTTAACTCCGTCCTAGAGCAGACTCCCCTAGTTGCAAAGATCCTCGCAAAATCACTGAACAAAAACGTCGGTGAGCTGCGGGCCATGGGTGAGGCGGGTCTTCTGACCGCTGACGTCATGGTGAACGCATTCGGCCACGTGATTGAGGAGCTGGAAGAATCGTTCAAGAAGTTCGAGTTCCCTTTCGAGGCACTGTTCGTCTCCGTCAAACGAGAATCCACGCTCTTCGTCGCCCGCCTGGGTGAGATGACTGGCGCGACCCAGAAGCTCAAGGAGGCGCTCAGGACTGGTATTGATTACATCCAGGACTTCTCGAAGATGCTTCAAGAAGGTGGCCCCGCCGCCGAGAAGG
>Ga0315318_10000311_pt1 | contig 19901 bp, 14 predicted proteins | sample M1200m3416metaG_FD_203703 | JGI IMG/M metagenome (GOLD analysis project Ga0315318, IMG submission 203703) | Ammonia-oxidizing marine archaeal communities from Monterey Bay, California, United States - M1 200m 3416 | ecosystem: Environmental > Aquatic > Marine > Coastal | place: USA: California... | reverse complement strand
TTGTCGATGAAAGCCCTACATAAAAAGAGCCCCCTCAGCTTGCCTCGCAACGGATTCACCCTGATTGAACTTTTGGTGGTCATCGCAATCATCGCAATTCTTGCAAGCCTACTACTCCCGGCACTCGGCAAAGCAAAGGCAAAGGCCCACCAGATTTCCTGCCTGAATAACTACCGACAGCTTCAGATTTGCTGGCATATGTACGTAGACGATAACAACGGCCATCTACCTCATAACGCCTCTCTCAGTGGCTCCTCAAGAGACGGTTGGGCGGCCACCAAGCAAACATGGATTGTGGGAAACGCTTGGTCTGACACCAACGCCGACAACATTCGGAACGGCGTCCTTTTTAAATACAACGACTCAGTCAACATTTACAAATGCCCATCTGACACGTCCACAGTTCGGGATCAAGGCAAGATTCCCCGATCCCGTAGCGTGGCGATGAACATGCACATGAACCACATCCCCTTGGCATCGGACCGGACGAGTTGGCACAAATATTCCGAGATCGTTGCCCCGTCCCCATCCGAAGCATTTGTGTTCATCGACGAACACGAAGGCAGCATAGATAATGCCCGCTTTACCGTGACTCAGCGGCATGAATGGCGCTGGATTGATTTTCCAGCAACACGTCATGACAACGGCTGTGTTCTGAGCTTCGCCGATGGCCATTCCGAACTCTGGAAATGGCAGGAGCAGCGGACACTCGACATCTCAAAAATGAAAGGGTGGATCCAGGGTCAATCTGGCGTGCATGGGAAGGATCGTGATCTGAGTCGCATATACGACGCCATTCCTGTCGTTCCAATCCGATAACCATCAGGCTGCACTTCACTCCCGTTTTTCTGAAATGCAATAAAGATAGCTTTCACCTCTAAGAAACATGGCGTCGCCAGACAATGCCGCTGAGGCGCTAAACCTGTCATCCAGTTCATTCAATGCGAGCGCATTAGGCTTGGCATCGCTGCTAATGACCATCGTTTTACCATTTCGATCCGTCACGTAAATGCGATCGGCAGCGGCCACTGGAGACGAGTAAACATTAAAAATTGGCCCAAGGCGGAATGGCCCATCCGGCTCCTCACCCGTGCTGGCGTTCACGCGAGACATCACCCCCTGATAGTGTCGCAGGTAATAAAGCCAACCGTCGTACAGCAACGGCGATGGCACATACGGAGTTTTGCGATTCTTTCGCCAAGCAATCTGCTTACCGTCGGTCAAATCACCTTTTGCCCCGTCCAGACGAATCGCCAGTAAAGTCTGTTTTTCATAGCTACCAGCTGCAAAGACCATTCCACCTCCGGCAACCGGCGAGGCCACAACGTTACCTGGCAATCCTCCTGCCTCCCAAATCACCGCCCCCGTCTTGAGGTCGTACGCACGCACACGCCTAGTTCCGCTGACAACCGCCTGGCTCTGTCCATTGTGCGTAACGATGATCGGCGTGGCCCATGATGTGACCTCATTCCTCGGTTGGCGCCAGAGTTCTTTACCTGTCCTCTTGGCCAGAGCGACAATGAACGAGTCCCCCTCATGATCCCAGTTCAGGAGCACCGTTTCGCCGTGCAACACCGGCGACGCCCCTTCGCCATGGCCATGCTTCACCTCCATGTCGCCGAGGTCCCTTTCCCAAACCAAGCGTCCGCTGGTATCGAGGCAGTACAGGCCGTTTGACCCGAAAAAGGTGATAACATGCTCGCCGTCCGTCACCGGCGAGTTCGATGCCCACGTCGCGGACTCGTGCGTGCTCTCGTGCGGTTGACGCGATGCAACGGTTCGACGCCAGACTACCCGGCCAGTGAACCGATCTATCGCCAGCACGGCGAACTGATAGTCGAACAACGGGTCCATGTTATTGTGCGCCCCTTCAGGCATCACACCGTTGAACGGTTTTTGCACCCCCTTCTTCTCGGCAGTCGTGACAAACACCAACTCATCCCACACCACCGGCGAGGAGTGCCCAAGGCCAGGCACTCCGGTTTTCCAACGGATGTTTTTTGTCTCGCTCCACTCGATCGGCGGATTGGCCTTAGGGGCTACCCCGGTAGCCTGTGGCCCTCGCCATTGCCCCCACTGAGTCGATGGATCGACCGCATGCCCAAGCGCCGGAAAAAGCAGGCCAAGAGCAAGGAGAAACTTTCGAGTCGGTGCAACTGAGATCGACACTGGAGCGCTCATCAAAATGTTGCCACAGGATTCAGCGGCGAACCAGTGGCACCATCGACTGGCAGTGGGTTGGCCGTAAGCAGGAACGAATACCGCTTGAGTTTTTTGCACATTTCGCTGATTTCAAGAAAATCGCAGCAATCGAAGATATTCATCCCCAACGCGTGCAATGCAATCGCGTGGACAGGATGAGTGAAACCCTTAACACCTGAAGGCAAAACATCACTCGCAACATCACTGCCAATGAATCCGATGTCCCGTTTTGCCAACCACTCCATGCACGAGTAATGGTAGCCTGCCGAGTTGTTCCCGATATCCCACGGGCCTTTAACCTTCTCCCTTGCCCAGCGACCGGTGCGAAGAAGCAGCACATCGCCTTTGCCAATTCTTACATCCGCCCACTTTTCAAACGCCTCCAAATCCTTCACTGTCACGGCGTAACCCGGTTTCAACCAATCGACACCTTTCATTGCGGGTAGATCAAGCAGGATGCCCCGGGTAAATATCCCCTGCTTCAAACCAATGATGCTCATCTTCTTGGCTCCGTTTCTTGTGACCACGGTCTGAGGCAGTCCATTGTATATTTTACCCTTGTGAAACAAATGGCAAAGCGCGTCAATGTGCGTGTGGGCATAACCGTGGTAGGCAATACAAATTTGGTCTCCAGCCCACTGCGCATCCGGACTCTCCCCCGTTGAAGTCATGTTGTGCGAGTAGGGGCTGGCATTGTATATTGATAACTTTTTGTCGGCGTTGTGAGCCATTGAGACCGAGATGCCCTCCTTTACCTGCCTTGCCGCCTCAACGCGCACCTCGGGCGTGATTAGGTTGAGTGTACCAAGTTGATCGTCCGCACCCCAACGCCCCCAGTTCGAGAGTTTCTCGATCAAGGATTCAACCTCCGCCGTGTCTCCTGATTGGCCAAGCGCTGCCGCGGGTTCAAAAAAAGTTCCGCAAACCAAGGCAATGGCAAGTTTGCCCAACAAATTATTTAGTTTGGATTTCATGACAATGAGTAGCAACGCCCACCCTGCTCTCTTCCATTCCCAATTTCAACCCACTTGGCCAAACGTGAAATATGTTCGCTTTCATCCTGTCGGCAGTTTCGTATTCTGCCGGGCAGATGAATCTTTCAAAGCAAACGGCAGTCGTGGTGGGCGGTGGCAGCGGCATGGGGGAAGCCATCTCGCTAGGACTGGCATCGGAAGGGGCAACGGTCATCGTTGCTGGCCGCCGACAAGCCAAACTCAACGAGGTGGCTAGGCGAGGTGGTAAGAATATTTTCACCCACACCGTTGATGTTGCCAATCGCGATAGTGTGAAGACGCTCTTTGAATGGATTCGCGAACAGTTTGGCCAACTGCACCTATTAGTGAACTGTGCCGGGGCAAATGTACCCAAGCGATCAATGAGCGAACTGGCTCCTGATGACTGGGACAAATTGATGAACATCAACGCCACTGGCGCGTTTAACTGCATGCACTTCGGGCTGCCGCTCATGCGCCCGCACAAGAGCGGCCTCGTCATCAACATCTCGTCGACCTCCGGAAAACGGGCTGCACCGCTCGGCGGCGTAGCCTACAATGCCAGCAAGTTTGCCATGGCAGCGCTTGGCACAAGCGCCACCGAAGACGAGCGCGAAAACGGCATTCGGGTGACCACCATTTTTCCGGGCGAAGTCGACACCCCTATCCTTGATGATCGACCCACACCACCATCGGCGGAACACCGTGCGCAAATTCTGAAGCCGAGCGATATCGCTGAAATCACATTGACCATTGCAAAATTACCACCGTTGGCTCACGTGCCAGAGCTGGTCATCAAACCAATCGGCCAGTCGTTCATTTAGTCGCCGAACTCGCCTGGGTTTCCAAATTTGTTTCGCGCAGCCTCGCCAAAGTCGGTTACAGACTGGTTGAGTCTCTTGAGCAACTCAGATTGCGGGCAATCCGACGCACCCCGAACCGCTTTGATGACAGTGTTGCATTCGTTTTCGTCCATGAAAACGGCCGCGTCCAGTAGCCCCTTTTCCTCCCCGGGCGGAATTGCTAGAAAGCCGTGCTTGTCGGCGTGTATCAACTGCCCAGGTTTAACCTTCTGCCCGAAGACCTGCACCTCGCAATCCCAATTAACAGGAACCACATGTGCATGCCCCACACACAGTCGCCTGGCCAGCGCCTTGAACCCGGCATTGGTCATCTCATCAACATCCCGGACCGCACCATCTGTGATGGTTCCAACGCACCCGAGTGCACGGTGAATGTTTGCGTTGACCTCGCCCCAGAAAGAGCCAGTCGTTGCCGGCTTGTCCAAATCCTGCACTACAACAATCTTCGGCCCGGGAACCCTGGAGATGTATTCACGATATTCCTCAGCACGATGCGCTCCACCTGCCTTATGCCGTGATTGACTCGGCTCGACCTGCAACGTCACCGCCCAACCAACCATCGGTCCCATATGCGGCATAAAATCCGTCGTGGCCTCTAGGTTGATCGCTGCCTGGGCCGGATCACGCTCAGTGAGTTGCTCCCATCCATTATAGATTGTTGGCGTGTTCCAGCGCTTGAGTTGTAGCAGTTCCTCGTGGGGTAACCGGGTAGTAATTTGCTTTTTCTCCATCGGTAAAAACGTTCAAAGGCCGCGAACGGCATACGCAATGTAACGCCAACCGTTAGTCCAACCAATGAAAACCCTCGACCACGGTCTGAGCGAGTCGGCGCTCAACCGGGCTCTTAAGACGCAGGGGCAGCCGACCTGACTCTCGGCGGGGTTAAGTTTTCAAGCAATGCCCTTTTCTTTCACGGAACATTCCTGATCGGGTTCGATCTGCCATTTCTTGAGCAGGTGCTGAAACATCCATCGCCCACCCCCTTGTGCCGGGAAGCGCGTAGTCACGGTGCGTTTTGTCGAAACCTGCCCCTTGCTGCCAAGAGCCTCAGGCGCGCTCTTGGCCAAGCACGGCAAGCCGTTGGGCATGCAGAGCCATCAGGCATGAATGAAATCAGGGACCTAGCCAACCTCAAGCACGGCAACCCGGAGAGGGTCAACCGCCGGCTTTGACGAAGGCATCCGGGTTGATTGTCTTGAAATCACTAAGGTCGTTCCCTTAAATCGGGAAGTGCCGAGGGTCATCGCCATTGCCAACCAAAAGGGGGGAGTCGGGAAAACAACCACGGCTGTGAACCTTTCAGCATGCATTGGCTCGCTCGGCAAACGCGTGCTGTTGATTGATATGGATGCGCAGGCCAACTGCACCAGCGGTCTGGGCTTCGAGAAATTACCCAACGAAAGTCTTTATCCGGTTCTCCTGGGTGAGAGCACCCTCGAGGAGAAAATCAAAGAAACCGACTATGACGGAGTGTCGCTAATCCCCAGCGAATTCGATCTCTGCGCCGCCGAGGTGGAATTGGCGCGAATGTCGTTCGCCGCCAGTAGTGGCGACCCCGATCACCATCTCAATTGGTTGAAGGAGGCGTTAAAACCGATCGTGAAGGGACGCCGATTTGATGTCGTCCTGATTGACTGCCCACCATCGCTGGGCAAGCTCACATTAAGCGTGTTAATCGCCGCGCACAGCCTGCTAATTCCGCTCCAATGCGAATATTACCCACTGGAAGGCATTAGTTCGATCACAGGTTTGATGGAACAATTGAAAGCATCCAAGGTAAACAAAAACCTCCAGTTGATCGGCGTGTTGATGACGATGTTCGACAGCCGGACAAACCTCTCTCGAATGGTAGTCAACGAGGTGCGCGAGCATTTTGGCGACAAGGTTTTTCACACGGTAATTCCCCGCGCCACGCGGGTTGCCGAGTCACCAAGTCACGGCAAACCAATCCTTTACTACGACCCCTACAGCGCTGGCTCAGTTGCCTACGAAACGGCTGCAGGGGAGCTAATCAACCGGCTAGGGCTGGCCTGAAAAGGCTTGCGACAACGAGCGGTCAAACCTAGATTCCGCGCCGCCAGGGAAAGCCTGATCCGACATTCGAGATATGAATCACTCTCACATTAAAACCAGCTTCTTTATTGCGGTATTCATAACCACTTCAGCCCAGGTCCATTCAACCGACTGGACGCAATACCGAGGCCCTAACTGTGACGGCTCTTCTTCTGAGAAATTGGTCGTCAGCGCCTGGCCAAGCGAAGGCATTCGGCAAGTCTGGAAAGCCCCAACAGAACACGGCTTCGCTTCGTTTGCCGTGGCAAAAGGCCGGGCATTTACTATTGTCATGGAGGAAGTTGACAGTGTGAACCGTGAAGCATGCTTGGCGCTAAATGCGGAAACAGGTCTTAAAATCTGGAGCCAGATACTCAACATAGCTAAATACGATGGGGGCGGAAACAGTGGCGGCAAAGGTAACAAGGGGGGCGATGGTCCGCGGTCAACACCATCAACGGACGGAGACCGCGTCTATATCCTCGACAGTCGACTGAAGCTGCATTGTTACTACGCAAAAGACGGCAAGGAAAACTGGACGCGAGACCTTGTGGAAGAACACAATGCCAAGGCGATCCGATGGCAAAACGCCGCCGCCCCAATAATTGACGGCGAACTAATTTTTGTATGTGCTGGCGGCGAGGATCAGTCCCTGCTCGCAATTAACAAACTCTCCGGTGCAACTGTTTGGATGGGCGAGAGCGACCCCATGACACACGCCAGCCCGATCGTCACAGATTTACTTGGTGAGCGGCAGGTGATCTTTTTCACTCAAAACGGGCTTGTTGCCTGCAACGCCCAGTCCGGTAAAACGCTTTGGCGGGCGAAACACCCCTTCAAAATCTCCGCCGCTGCATCGCCCATAGTAGAGGGTGAAATCGTCTATTGTTCATCAGGCTACGGCGTCGGAGCGTCAGCATTTAAAGTGTCTGAAAAAGCTGGTAAATACTCAGTACAGCAACTTTGGCGTAAGCCAAACAAGCTGATGAACCACTGGAGCACCCCTGTCTGTATCGACGGCTACCTTTACGGTATGTTCGGTTTCAAGGAATATGGTGATGGCCCGCTCAAATGCGTCGAGTTGGCCACGGGCGAAGTCAAATGGTCACATCAGGGGTTCGGTCCTGGCGGTGTTATACTGGTGGATGACCACTTGATAGCAACCAGTGACACCGGCGAAGTTGTCCTTTCCAAGGCTACCCCAACCGCCTACAGGGAACTGGGACGATTCAAGGCCGTCAAGGGGAAATGCTGGACCCACACTGCCTACAGCGACGGACAGATTTACGTTCGCAGCACCCAGGAAGGCGCACGTTTTGACCTTAAAGGAAGCTTAGTCAAGCGATAGTTTAGGATCATGAAAACACAGACAATAACAACAATCGGAACAGTCACGGCAGTTCTGGCCTTATCGGCAGGCTGCTCACAAAGTAAAGTAAACGACTTGAACGCAGAGTTGACGAACACCCAAACCGAGCTCAGCAGTACTCTAAGTGACTTGGTCGATGCCAAAAAAGCACAAAAAGAAGCGGAAGAAGAAAGGGATACCGCCAAAGAGCAGGCCGAAACCGCAACGACAAGCTTTCGCCAGATGCAGGCAGCGCTTGCCGAGCAACGGCGGTCTGCCGACCAGAATAACCCAGAAGAAGGCGAACCAAAGGCGACCGGCAATAAACCGCTTACAAAGAAGGAGCGATTCAGTTATGCGGTTGGCATGCAAATCGGGGGCGACTTTAAAAACAAGGAGATCGAAATTGAATTCGGCCAGTTCGCTGAAGGAGTCAAGACGGCTTACCTGGTCAAGGAGCGACTAATGAGTGATGTGGAGTCTAAGAAAGTGCTGGACCAGGTCTGGAAAGATTATCAGGACAGGGAAAAAGCCAAGCGTACCTCCATGGGTGAGATCGCCCAGAAGGCGGGCGCCGAGTATCTCGCCGCCAACCTGAAAAAGCCGGGCGTAAAAACAACCACTAGCGGGTTGCAATACCGCATCATCAAGGACGGCAAAGGCACCCCTCCCACGAAAAGCGACAAGGCTGAAGTTCACTATCGAGGCTGGACGATTGACGGCAACGAGTTCGACAGTTCCTATACGCGCCAGCAGCCGAGCACCTTTGGGATTACTCAGGTTATCCCTGGCTGGACCGAGGCACTGTCAATGATGACCCCCGGGGCTAAGTGGGAGATAGTTGTGCCGCAAGAATTGGCCTATGGCCCGGGTGGCAAGCGCCCCAAGATCCCCCCCTACTCCACCCTGCGCTTCGAGATTGAGCTTCTCTCAGTAATAAAAGGAAATGCACCTGTGGTTAAGAAACCGGTCACTAGCAATATCGTCCGAATCCCCTCGCAGGCAGAACTCAAACAAGGGGCCAAGCCAGAAATCCTAAGCAAGGAACAGGAAGCCGAGCTAAAAAAGAAAAATAAGTAACTCGGGAAACTGACTCTTCGACCGGGTTATTTAACTTCCCTAAGGCTGACGTTGCGGAAAGAGACCGCATCGCCGTGACCGGCGAAGCCAAAGTAACCGGACTTGCGCAGACGTCCTTTGAATTTTCCAAGGTCATACATCGGCTCCTCCACCTTGGCCAGATCGGCGTTGAGTATCAATGTCCCGTTCAATTCAACCCTGATTTTTGTCCCAAAAACTGTGACTTCCTGAAAATTCCACTTACCCACCGCGCGCTGAAAGCCTCGCGCGGCCGGCACCATGCCATAAGCCGAACCGTGATACTGCGCCGGGTGCAACTTGGCGTACTTTTTGGCGGTGTCATCCAGTACCTGGAGTTCGCACATACCAACGTAGGCCGTGTCACCGCTCCCCGGATAACGAATGGCAAGGCCGTTATTGCCGCCCGGCGGCAACTTAAATTCAAAACGTGCCGAGAAGTTGGCTAACTCCTCGTTAAAAAAAATGGTGCCCCCTTTGCCTTTTCGACACTGGAGCGCGCCGTCGTTGACAACGTAGTTGTCCGTTGGACCACCCCAGTTCTTTAAGTTTTTTCCATTGAACACAGACTTGAAGCCGTCATCACCATTCGACGCCAAATTCTTATTGCCCTCATCACTGGTAATCTCGCGAATGAACACGTTTCGCCAGCGAATCTCCCCGCCGTGTGTCTGAAGTTGGATTGGCCCGGTGCGCGGCATTTGCCCCTTCCGATTGAAATAATTCTCCAGCCTCGCGTGATCCACAACATGTTTACCGTTCAACCAGATCGAGACGCGCTCGCCGACCATTATGATGCGGAAACTGTTCCACTCGCCGAACGGTTTGTCTGCCAATACTGAAGGATCCTTTCCTGGTGCTCCTTTGCTATTATTCCACAGTCCGCCGGACCCCTTGTCAGCGCCGATGTTCCATTTACCACCCTCCTTGGTGTAGTCCCAAATCTGCACCTGCGGGATTCCTCGCAGGTAAATGCCACTGTCAGCCTTGGCCACAGTCTTGTAATCAACCAACAACTCGAAGTCGCCGTAGTTTTTTTCTGTGCTCAGATACAGTCCGTGCCCGTCGTTGACAAGCTCCTCGCCGGCTACAGACCAATGCTTATCGATATCCTTGATGCTTTCGGCCTTTTTCTGCTTAAACTTTTCTTCTGAAAGCGCCATCCATTTGGCTGGATCTTCGGTGCCAATACCCCACCAACCTGAAAGATCCTTCTCATTAAACAATGCTGTGAAACCCTCAGGCGGCGTACCGGCCTGAGTTGATTGCGTTGACGCGAAACTAAAGACAGAAACCGAGACCAATGCCACGGCGCGATTAAACCTAGTAAGTGTTTTCATTGTGAACATTCGAATTTGGGACACGCAATCTTAGCCGCCGAGTTATATTTCGCTAGCCAAAACTTTCCCTAGCGCTTGCTTTGAATTGAACATCGTGTTGTTTTCGCACAGATTCTTACCTAAAGACAGAGTATAATGTTCTCTAAACATGTCATTTTCCTGACTGCGATCTCCCTGGCCTTCGCTTCCCAGGCACCTAGCCAAGCGAAAAAAAACGAGGCGGCCCACGACCCTCCTGGGCAGCTTTTCCGTTATGCGCCAATGCCAAAAGCCACGCGAAGCATCATCATACCGCTGGGCAACATTCAGTTTGCTTTCGACACCGAGAACCTCCGGGCACACAGCGTATGGCGAGGCAAACTTGACCTGTACGGCCCGCAATACGTCAACGCAAAGCGCCCATTCATCGCCCAGCCCAACGGGCAATTGCTCTGGGGCAACCCGCCAACACTTCCGTGGCGAACGGGAACAACTGGAGCCAAGCTCACCCCGGGAAGCAACGGAGTAAAAGGAAAATTTATCGGCACGACAACTGATGGAAAATCGGTGGTGATCCGTTACACGTTACAGTTGGCAACCGGCGAAACTGTTACCGTGCAACTTGAGCCATCGAGCACCTCCAAAGGCTTGCAGCGCGCGATGACTATTAGCCAATGCAAAAGGCCGCTCTGGTTTCTCGCGAACAGCTTCCATGACGGCACCGACAAACGCAGTGTTACAGTTGACGGGATCAGCGGTTTAGCCATTAAAGTCACCAACAATCCGTTGAGCTATGCTGAACCGATTATCAGCGAGGTCGGTGCGGAAACCGCTTACGACACCCAGGCAATCGAGGCCGTTGCCGAGCAGCATTGGGTACTCGTACCCTCACACATTGGAGAGGCCACGGTCATCATTACGACCCACCACGGTGCAGACTCCGCTTCACCCCCAAAGAATGTCTCACCCCTCTTGACCAAGCTCGGCAAAGTGGATCAAGGTGAGTTCAAACCGCGCGTAGAATCAAGAAGCCCTTACTACAAAATTGAGCAACTCGCCTTGCCCCCTGAGCTGGATTTGCTGATAACCGGGATGGACTGGCTCCGAGATGGTCGGCTTGCAGTTTGCACCTGGCCCGGCGAGGTGTATCTGCTCGACGGTTTACTCGACGAGGAAGCCCCGGTCACGTTCTACCGCTTGGCCAAAGGATTAAACGAACCAATGGGCCTGCTCGTGAGGGGTGCCAGGCTATACGTTTCGCAAAAGCCTGAACTCACCGAGATTACATTCAATGAAAAAAATGGTAGGACAGATTTCATGCGTGTCAGTTCTGACTGGGGTTACTCCGGCCATTACAACGCCTTCTCTTATGGACCGATTGCGGATCGTGACGGCCGCTTTGTCCTCGCCAACGCTGGACACAGCGGCCGTTGGGACATGAAGTTCATGGGCTGGGCAATCCGACAAAGCAGTGATGGGTTAATGGAAGGAATTGCCTCCGGTTTCCGCGAACCTAACGGCATCGGAGTATTTGGTCCGGAGAAAGATATTTTCATAACTGACAATCAAGGTCATTGGACAGCAGCTTGCGAACTCAACCACTTGCGCACCGGTAAATATTTTGGTCGCCCTTCGGCCACTCCAGACCCTAAAAAGCTATATAATGGCCGAAACAGTTTTACCCCGCCAGCGGTTTGGTTCCCTTACACCCTGGCCCGCTCGGTTAGCGGCATGGCCGAGGTTTTGGATGAGCGGTTCGGGCCTTTCAGCGGGCAATTGCTTGTGGGCGATTTTCAGAACGCACTAGTCATGCGCGTCTTTCTTGAGAAAATCAACGGAGAATACCAAGGGGCCGTCCTCCCCTTCCTCAATGGTTTTCGCTCCGGCGTGAACAGGTTGAGTTACGGCCCGGACGGCCGACTCTACGTGGGGGGGCTGCAACGAACCTGGGCGAGCATTGCCCCCGACCCGGCATCTTTCGAGCGCGTCACGTTCAAAGGCAACACCCCGTTCTCTATACTCAAAACCGAGGCCAAGACGGATGGTTTTCTACTAACATTCACCGAGCCGATCAACCCAAGCGCGGCCACCCTGGACAACTTCGACGTGTCGCAGTTCCGCTACGCGTATCACCCCGATTATGGCTCACCGCGATTCAGTCACTCCGGGGAGAAGAATAGCCAGACACCGATTGAGGTAACCGACGTAACGCTATCGGCCAACAGGCTTGAATTGCGGCTATCGTTGAACGGATGGAGAGAGGGGTACGTCACGCAAGTAAGGTGTTACGACGTGATAAGCGAAGCCGGCAAAACTCTCTGGAACGACACTTTCCACTACACGCTGAACCAAATCCCTCGCCCGTAACGCACCTGGACAGGGGCACAGGTCAGGCCGGAATCTAGTCGGGTGACAATCCCTTCTTGCGCTTAAGCAGGGTCTCGTTGGTTAGATTGTAACCCTTGTGGTGCATATCGTGCTCAAAATCTTCCGCCATGCGCTCATCCTTCACCTTGAGCGGCACCTCTTTCACCGCCTTTCTCCGAAGCTATCTGAAAGGCTCTCGGTACACTGCCCCCATTCGTCCGTCAGCGACGTTCCCCACCAACTCGAAGTTAAAATGCCCTCCTACTACAAACAGATTTGCCGCAAATGTAAACTAAAACCACTAAAGGCCTGCATCAACCAAACCCAATGACAAAGAGCAAAACATTGCGTGGAGTTGCGGGTTTACGTAGTTTTCCCGCCTGATGAAACGAGCCGCTATAGTGCTGGGGTTGTTCATTGCCGCGATAACGCCCGCCGCCAATGAGACGGAAACGTCCTCCTTCGGTGACGCACTCGAGTGGCGGACTGATGGCACGGCGAGCGTGCAAATCGAACAATGGCCTTTGGAGAAAGTTCTACAGTCATTGAGCGATCAAGGGCGCTGGGAGATTCTCGTCGAACCAGACCTGCAACTGAAAGTCACGACCCGCTTCAAACATCTAAAGCATCCCGAGGCGCTGCGACGCCTGTTGAGCGAAGTCAACTTTGCTATCATCCCCAGACCGGGCAGCCCGTCGAAAATGCTGGTTTACAAAACCTCATCAACAAGGGCGGTGGTTCGGATTATCCCAACCAGGCGCTTAACAAAGCGCCAACCCGATGACGACAAAGAAGAGGATAGCTCGAAAATTCCCAACGAACTGGTCGTCACGCTCAAGCCCAACTCGGGTATCGACATCGAGGAACTCGCAGAAAAACTCGGCGCTGAAATCGTCGACAAAATCGATGGCCTCGATATTTACCGCCTCCGATTTGAAAACGAGCAACAAACCGAGAAAGCCCACACCCTGCTCGAGCAAAACAAAGGCATTGCCTCCGTTGACAATAACTTTGGCATAACGCCCCCTGACACGCTTTCCCCGGTTGGTCTCAAGCCCCCGCCACTTAATCTCCGCCCATCGTCAGCAGACAAGGATGGCATTGTGATCGGCCTCATCGATTCGAGCGTCCAGCGACAAGGGTCTCGAGTCGGTGATTTTTTGTTACCGGAAATCTCGATGGCCGGCGAAGCTGCTAATCGCCCGGACCAAGTGAACCACGGAACATCAATGGCCGAGACCATCCTTCGTGGCCTCTCCGCTTCACTGGAAGACACGCAGGAGACGTCCGTGAGAATTCTCCCCATCGATGTTTACGGGCAATCCGAGAACACATCAACATTTGCAGTGGCCCGGGGGGTTCAGGCGGCCATTGAGGCCGGCGCAGACATCATCAGCCTCAGTCTAGGCTCAGACGAACAGAACCCCTTGATGCAGTCGGTCATCCAAGCCGGCACAAGGGAGGGAGTGTTATTTCTGGCTGCCGCCGGCAACGAGCCGACCGGCCTTCCAGTTTACCCAGCGGCTCAAGCGGAAGTGGTCGGGGTGACTGCCTTGAATCTCAGCGGCCGAGACGTGGCTAACTATGCCAACACAGGTAACTTCGTCGAGGCGGCCGCCCCCGGGGCCGGGGTAACAGTGTTCAACAACCAGACATATTTCGGAACAGGTACCTCGTTTTCCACTGCCTATGTGGCCGGAGTCGCTGCGGGTATCAGCTCGACAAAGGGTATTCCTGTGCCGGAAGTCCGAAGGCTGATCGCCAGCGAAATGAAGCCGCCGGGCACTGGTCCCTGACCCTCCTACCCAGGCGCTTAGCCAAGCGCTTTCTCAAGTGAATCAAGACAACACAGCTACCTCCCCCGTACCCGGTCAACGCTGGGCCAGCAATCTGGAACCTGAACTTGGCTTGGGGATCATCCAGTCAATCGAAAGGCAATCTGTTGTAGTTTCCTTTCCTGCCTGTGAGGAAATACGGCGTTACGCCACTGAATCCTCGCCTCTTTATCGGGTTTGTTTTCAATCTGGCGCAACTGTTCGAAGCCAAGAAGGCATCGACTACACCGTGACGAACGTTTCAGAGTCTGAGGGATTACTGACGTATCATGGGCAAAACATCATTCTACCTGAGCAGGAACTGCATGCCAGCATGACGGAGCGGAGTCCCGTAGAGCGTTTACTGCGAGGCCAAACCACTGATAATGCTCTTTTCGAACTCCGGTTAAACGCCATGGAAATGATGTTTCATTGGCGAAAATCCCCTGTTCGTGGCCTTTTTGGGGGTAAAATCGAGTTGATCCCTCATCAATTATTCGTAGCGCATGAGGTGTCGAGGCGACAATTACCCAGGGTTCTTCTTGCTGACGAGGTTGGCTTGGGGAAAACCATCGAGGCGTGCCTGATTCTCAACCAAATGATTGTGTGCGGTCGGGTTAACCGTGTGTTTATTCTGCTTCCAAACTCGCTTGTGAACCAATGGTTCATCGAGCTCCTTCGCCGCTTCAATCTCTGGTTTAGCATTTTTGATGAGGAGCGCTGCTGCGCCATCGAAACCAGTCAGCCTGATTTTAATCCTTTTGAGGATGACCAACTCCTTATTGCTGACATCGACTGGCTGTCCAAGTCAGCGAAGCGAATGGAACAGGCAGTGCAAGCCCCGTGGGATATGCTGATTGTTGACGAAGCACACCACCTTGAATGGAACCCTGAAAAGCCAAGCGCCAAATATCAACTCACACAAGAGCTTGGTCAACGCGCTGGTTCCCTTCTCCTGTTAAGCGCCACCCCTCAACAGTTGGGACTCGAGAGTCACTTCGCTCGCTTGCACCTGCTGGACCCCGCACGCTTTTCCAACTTTACTGCATTCAAGGACGAGACAGAGCAATACAAACCGGTTGCAAGCCTGTGCAAGAAACTTATTGATAACGAGTCGCTGAACATGGAGGAACTCGAACAGTTTCCATGCCCTGAACCTCTTTTAACCAAGGCGAAATCCGAATTGGGCAAAGGTAAAAAATTAACCACACAAACAAGAGATAAATTAATCCGAGACCTCGCTGACAGGCACGGAACCGGGCGGGTGCTATTTCGCAACACGCGAAAGACAATCCGCGGATTCCCCAAGCGCCTGGCCAAACTCCATCCACTGCCTCCTGCAAACAGCGCCCCTTCTAATGACATTGCTCAAGCCGAATTTTCATTCGACATTGGACTCACTAAAACGGAGCCAAATCACGATTTCGACGATGGCAACAGGATTAAGTGGTTGACTAATCTTCTACAAAAGAATGAAAGCGAGAAAGCCCTACTAATCTGCCGAACCAAGGCCAAGGCGATCGCAATCGAGGTAGCGCTCAGAAAAAGGGCTAACCTCAAAATAGGTATTTTCCATGAAGATCTAACCCTCATTCAACGGGACAGAAATGCCGCTTGGTTTGCCGAAGAAGATGGTGCCAGAATTTTAATTTGCTCTGAAATTGGTAGTGAAGGCAGGAATTTCCAGTTTTGTCGCCACCTGGTCTTGTTTGACCTCCCACTGAATCCGGAATTGGTTGAACAGCGGATTGGACGACTGGATCGCATCGGGCAGAAGGACAACATTCAAATCCATGTGCCCTTTAGTAAATCAAGCAACCGAGAGGTTTTGGCCAAATGGTTGCACCAAGGACTGAATGCTTTCGAGGAGAGCATTCCGGACGGCGAAACACTTTTGAATGAATTCAAAGCTCAACTGAGCCAGCACTTCACTGGAACACCATTGAATTTAGAGCAGTTGTTTAAAGATACAAACGAAAGGCGCAAAAGGATCAGCGTCAAACTTCAGGAAGGAACAGACCGTTTGCTTGAGATAAACTCCCACTCGAGCGCGACATCAAATGAGCTGATCCGTCAGATTCAAGATGCTGAGGAGTCGACAGAATTGGAGAAGCTTGCCCTTCGGCTTTTTGATTTTATGGGACTTGGCATCGAAGACATCGGGCCACGAACCTATCGAATAACCAACGCCGACCGACTGCCCGTAAACCTGCCTGGCAACCGGGATGGAGTGGTCGCTTTAACTTTTGACCGTGTCCGTGCAATTTCAAGAGATGACCTTATGTATGTTTCCTCAGATCACCCCGTCATCTTCGCATGCATTGAGCAATTGCTTGGATTGAATGTGGGAACTGCCATCTTTTCGCACTGGAAATCGGACTCAAACCCAACACTTTTGATGGAGTCCGTGTTTGTGCTGGAGTGCCTCGCTCCAGCAAAATTGAACGCGGATCGATTCCTGCCACCCACCCCGATCCGGGTCGTCACCAATCATCGAGGCAAACCTGAATTTGGTGAGGATGGCAAATTTATCAAATTGCCCAGTACATTGAAAAACGCTCCTGCACACTTGATTCCAGATTTCGCTGAAATTAAAAAACTGATTCAGCCCATGGCCCAAGCCAATGAATCACTGGCATCGAAACAAGCCAGTATGTTGAAGCAGTCAGCGACCGGCTTCATGCTTGAAAAGCTATCAAGTGAAACCCAACGCCTGGAAAGCCTGGCCAAAGTAAACGCAACTGTCCGGCCGGAAGAATTGTCCTTGTTAAAAAATGAGCAAGTGAACCTTGAAAACAGCCTCGACCAAGCCCGTGTTCGCCTTGATTCAATCAGATTAACCTGGAGGGGAAGCATGGAGAGACTGAGAAGCTAATCTTTATCCCCGTTTCCACTGAAGTTTTCTTGATTTTTCCTGAACCTACCGTTCGTTTGATTCAGCAATGGCTACGACAGTCACAACGAAACTAACAACCAGGAGTACAACCGCCTCCTTGGTCGCATCGGAAAATTCCGCTGCTGAATCGTTTTATCAGCAAAACAGAAGTCGTGGCGAAGAGGATACAGAAGCACTATCGGCATTCGTGGCTTACATTTACAATAACGAACGATCTGAAAGCTGCCATTACATCGTATAAACGCGTTTCAATACCCCCCCCCCAGCAGGTTGGCCAAAGAAAATTCGACTACTACCCAAAAGGCTGCGTAACAATTTCTCGGTACTGGTTTATCGGACCACTCTCGCCCCGCCACCCTTCATTATTTTTTCAACTTCAGTAAGTGAGGCCATGGATGTGTCCCCAGGGGTTGTCATTGCCAAGGCGCCATGAGCGGCTCCGTAGTTGACCGCCTTAGCTGGATCTCCGGTTGTCATCAGGCCATAAACGAAGCCTGATGCAAAACTGTCACCTCCACCAACACGGTCAAAAATTTCCAAATCGGAACGATAAACGGCTTCAAAGAACTGGCCGCCTGCCCAGCAAATAGCACCCCAATCGTTTAAGGATGCGCTCTTTACTGTTCGGAGCGTGGTCGCGGTTGCCTTGATATTCGGGTACTCTAAAACAACAGCGTTGATCATTGATTTAAATTTCCCGACATCAATTGACGAGATGTCCTCATCCAAACCTTCTACTTCGAAACCCAGGCAAGCAGTAAAGTCTTCTTCGTTGCCAATCATAACATCCACATTTTTTGCGATTTCACGATTGACCTCTTGTGCTTTCCTCTTCCCTCCAATACTCCCCCAAAGAGAAGGCCTGTAATTAAGGTCGTACGAAACGATCGTTCCATGTTTCCTGGCTACCTCAACTGCCTTCAGCACTGTATCTGCAGTGGACCCTGAGAGTGCCGCGAAAATACCGCCGGTATGAAACCACCTGACCCCCTGTTTCCCAAATATATCTTCCCAGTCGAAATCATCGGGCCTGATTTGTGACGCCGCAGTCAGTCCCCTGTCTGACACACCCAATGCTCCACGAATGCCGTATCCGCGTTCAGTAAAATTCAGCCCATTTCGGACTGTCCTTCCAGTGCCATCGTATGGAATCCAATTTATCAGCGCGGTATCCACTCCTCCCTGCAGGATAAAATCTTCAATCAGGCGTCCGATCTCATTGTCGGCGAAAGCGGAAACAACTCCGGTTCGCATCCCAAAACAGCGTCTCAAACCACGGGCAACATTATACTCTCCACCACCCTCCCATGCTTCAAACCTGCGCGCGGTTCTAATCCGCGTATCTCCCGGATCCATCCTAAGCATTATCTCACCCATTGAAACTAGATCGTATCTACAGGAGTCCGTCGGTTTTACTTGGATAGATGACATTTTTAAAACGCCAAAAGGCGAGGGAGGATTCCTAAATCTTCCACTCACAGTCAACTCACAATTGAATCGCCCCTCGAAAACGCCCGCCTGCCGGCAATCATCAACATTTCCACAGGTCCTCGGTGGTGGACTATGATCTCCGGCACCTCGGATAGCGACCCCACGAAGGGAATCATGGTCATATTAGCCATGAAACCGTCTTTGATTTGGCCGAGTTCATTCTCAAGGCTCATCGCCGCTGCGCCGTTTGCCGTCGCCATTTGAAGAATATCCTCAGACATCAAATTCGGATGATTCCGACTGAACTCTTGCATTTCGGCAAACATATCAAGCACAACGGTTTCCCTGCCACCCCCGGCGCTGGCCAAACTGTCTGTACCCAGGCAAATATTAATCCCAGCTTTGGCCAAGCGATCGTAATCAAATCTGGCGTGCCCAAACCAATCGTGGCTCCGTGGGCAATGCGCCACATCGGCGTTGGCCCTTCGCAGCACGTGAACATCATCGTCGGTGAGCCTGTTGGCATGAACAACCAATGTCTTTTTTGCAAAGCCTCCCGACTTGGCCAAGTGCTGAACTGGGGTTCCTGTCCCACAATCATCCATCACCCTGCCCAGGCCTCTCATCTTGTCATACAGTGGGCCCGCCCCGGCAGTAAACAACTCCCACTCATCGTCCGACTCAGCCAAATGAATGGTCGTTGAAAGCGAATGTTCATCTGCATACGCCGCAAGCACATTCAACGCTTCTGGCGTCATTGTATAAGGCGCATGCGCCGATAAGCCAGAGTTCAATGCAAGGGATGCATTCACCATTAACTCCCGCTTGGCCAAATCAACCATTTCGCCGACATCCCCAGGATGATAGCCGATAAGCTCAGTGAACGGACAAACCTGAAGCAAGGTTTCCGGCGCCATGCGTTCATACAACCCAGGCAAAGACTCGATGTTCACAACCGTACCGCAACCGGTACGGAGCAGCATCTCCGCGCCCGCCAACCAAGCAGTTTCATGATCTTCATGCGTTAACGACTGCTTGATCGAGATCATCTGATTAAGCCAACCAGTAAACGAAACATCTCGAGATATTTCGCCGGCCAACCCGGAATACTCAAGGTGGCAATGAGCGTTTACAAATGCCGGGAAAATGATTGATTCCCCGATATCAACCACAGTCTCACCGTCATCAGGAGGCAGATCACGGTAACCCCCGACCCCGGCAATCCTGCCACCGCGAATCCGAACAGCCGCATCGCCAATGACGCACCCCTTGCTTGCCCAAATCGCCCGTGATCGAAGTATCATTCAAAGAACCCCGTTTTTAAGGGGAACCGTTTGCAAAACACTTAATTACACGTCAGTCAATTGCCTTGCCCGCTTGGCCTTTGCTGCCCCGGCATGATGTCGCGTGATGATTTTATTGTGATGTTTCCGCAGTTGCTGTTGAATTTTTTTGGTTACCAAATCGATTGCCATGTAAAGATCGCTCTGATGATCCTCGGCGAACATATCCGTACCCT
>Ga0315318_10000310_pt1 | contig 19913 bp, 20 predicted proteins | sample M1200m3416metaG_FD_203703 | JGI IMG/M metagenome (GOLD analysis project Ga0315318, IMG submission 203703) | Ammonia-oxidizing marine archaeal communities from Monterey Bay, California, United States - M1 200m 3416 | ecosystem: Environmental > Aquatic > Marine > Coastal | place: USA: California... | reverse complement strand
GGGAACATCACCATGGGCTCCCCCCGCTTTAGAACCTCCTGGCACCCTCGGAGGGCTGCCCGGTCCGCGGTGCCTCGCTCCACCGGGAACCCGCCGACGATGGTCAGAAACCGGCCGACAATCCGGTTTCGCCATAGCGACTCCTTGCCCAGAAAACGCTGACGCCGGGCGGTCACCATGCCACCGACCGGCGTGTCAAGGTACGACCGATGGACCGGGGCGAGAATGTACGGCTCCTCAGACGGAAGGTTCTCTTTGCCAACTACGCTGAAGCGGAACCAGATCTTGCACAGAAGCCACAGGGCCGACCAGGAGATCCGGTAGACCACGCCGTCCACCAGTGACATCTCGCGCCCGAGGTCGGACGCGCTCCGGTCTCCGATCGAGTCCCCCGACTGGTCGTCAGATGGATCAGGCATCACAACATCCCGACGATGGCATCCACCACACCGGCCACGGTCAGTTCCGAGGTATCTAGCACTCGGGCGCCGTCGGCGGTCACCAGAGGGCTAGCCGTCCGACTGGAATCGGCTTCGTCGCGGCGCCGGATGTCGGCGGCCACCGCGTCGACATCCAGCCCGGGCGCCTCGGCGGCCCGACGACGTGCCCTGACTTCAGGTGATGCCGTCAGATAAACCTTCACCTCAGCGTCGGGGAATACCACCGACCCGATATCCCGGCCCTCCATGACCCCACCGCCCAACTCGGCGACCCACTCCCGCTGGCGGGCGACCATCTCCACCCGGACGTCGGGGTTGGCAGCCACAGCGCTCACCGCACCGGTCACCTCTGGGCCTCGGATGGCCACCGAGGCATCCTCTCCGTCGACAAGGCAACGGGAGCGGGTCACGTCGAGCGACACGGCGCGTGCAACCTCAGCTACCGCAGCCCGGTTATTCGGGTCGATTCCCTGCCGGAGCACCGCATGAGCAACGCCCCGGTACATCGCCCCGGTATCCAGGTATTCGAGTTCCAGCCGGTCGGCCACCGCACGCGCCACCGTGGACTTGCCGGACCCCGCCGGACCGTCGATGGCGATCACCCGCGGCAGCTCTCGTTCGTTCATTGCCTCAGACTCCGGACCCTGTCGTCGAACCTGCGTCCACCAACGCCGCACGATGTTCGGCAAAGGTCGGATAGCTGGTGGCCACGACATCCCACCCACCAATGTCGGTCGGCCCGTCGGCCACTAGGCCGGCCACTGCACATGACATGGCGATCCGATGGTCGTGGTGGGCGTCCACCATCGCGCCCCGCAACCGGCCACTAGGCCGCCCCCGTACCACCAGCCGATCCCCCTCGACCCGTATATCAGCCCCCATCCGACCCAACTCGGACTCCACCGTCGCTAGCCGGTCACTCTCCTTGACCCGGAGTTCACCCACGCCCTCAAAGAGCGTTTCGCCCTCGGCACACGCTGCGGCGACCGCCAGTATGGGGACCTCATCGACCAGACCGGGCACCTCATCAGAACGCACCGTGGTGGCCGAGAGCACACCGCCGGCTGGAGCGCGCACTATCAGGTCCCCAGAACCCGGATCGTGGTTCAGATCAGCCCCCATACGAGCCAGCACCTTCACAAAGCCTGATCGTCCCGGTCCGTCATAGACGTTCTCCACCACCACCTCGGATCCCGGAAGGATCGACGCGCCAACTGCCCAAAAGGCGGCGTGGGACGGATCGCCGGCCACGTCGTGGGTAAACGCATTGGGTCGACCCGGTGACACCGTCACCCGGTCAAGGCCGTCGGTATGGGACCGGACTATCTCAATGCCGGTGGCCGCCATCAGTTCCTCGGTGTGGGCCCTCGTCGGGCGCTCCTCGATCACCGTGGTCGATCCATCGGCCGAAAGGCCAGCAAACAGGAGACATCCCTTGACCTGGGCACTGGCCACCGGCAGTCGATACTCGATGCCCCGCAGGCCGCCACCTCGGATGTTCAATGGCGCTAGGCCGGCACCCTCTCCGGTGTCGACGCCGCTACCAGTCACCGAGGCCCCCATGGCTCGCAGCGGTTCCAGCACCCGACCCATGGGGCGACGCCGGATGGACGCGTCTCCGTCCAACACTGAGGTGAACGGCAACCCAGCCAGCAGCCCAGCCAGCAGGCGGATGCCCGTTCCCGAGTTGCCCACGTCCAGATCGTGCCCCGCCTCACCGAGTCGGCCACCCCGGACCCGAATCACTGGCAGCTCCAATAGATCAGCGTGGTCGAAATCGTCGACCACGGTCGCCCCGAGGGCCTCGATGATGGCCCGGGTGTGGGCCACGTCACCGCCGTCGCTGAGACCCCGGATGGTCGACTCCCCGTCGGCAAGCGCGGCCAGCAGCAGGACCCGGTGAGAGATGGATTTGTCTCCTGGCACCCTGATCCGGCCCCGAAGGGTTCCCCCGGGCTCGACGACCAGCCGGTCGGCAGCTCCGACGGTCATGCCAGGGGGGCCGTGGTCGGGCGGTATCCCTTGGCTATCAGGCCGCCGCACAGGCGTTCGGATCGCGTCGCTTCGACTATCAGGAGAATCACGCCACGGTCCCCCTCAGCCGAGTGGGCAATCTCAAGGTCGAAGATGTTCACGTCGAGGTCGGTGGCTAAAAGGGTGATCGATGCCAACTCGCCCGGCTGGTCCAGAACCGGGATCCGGACCTCCAGTAGTTCGGACGGCCGGGGGGCACCGGTCGGCAGGCTGATCCGTGCCGTCCGGGCCGTCTCTAGACGCCGGAGTAGACCGGGCCGATCCCCGGCGGTCACCTCGGAGCGCACGGCGTCTAGGGCAGCAATCAGGTCCGACAGCACCTCGTCGATAGCCGTGGCGTTCTCGCTACAGATGTCGGGCCAGATTCCAGGATGGCCGGCAGCCACCCGGGTCATGTCGCGAAATCCCCCAGCGGCCAGCCTCAGGACGGCGGCATGTTCGGTCGAGCGTGACGAGGCAATGCCCATCAGTGCTGCGGCCGTCAGGTGCGGCACGTGGGAGACAATGGCCACTAGGGAGTCGTGTCGATCGGGCGGCAGGGTAATGATCTCGGCACCCAGGGACCCCACCACCGAACGGACCCGGGCCAGCGCATCGCCGTCTGTCTCCGCTGTGGGGGTAAGTACCCAGGTGGCGTCCGTGAACATGTCGGGATCGGCGCCACCTACGCCCTCCTGTTCGGAACCGGCCATCGGATGGCCGCCGATGTAGCGGGGGTCGGCCACCGTGTCGACTACCGGTGCCTTCACGCTTCCCACGTCGGTCACGAGCCCTTCGGGTGCAGCTCCCAGCGCCTCAGTCACCGCAGCGGCGAGATGGCCGACGGGGGTGGCTACGAAGGTCATCTCAGCATCGGCGTCCCACCCGACCCGATCCATCGCCCCCATTTCTAGGGCCATAGCCAACGTGTCCTCGTCGAGGTCCACGCCGGAGACGTGCCAGCCCCGGGTCCGCAACGCCATGCCGATCGAGCCGCCGATGAGGCCGGTGCCGACGACCGTGGCTCGACGCGTCGGACCGGCCGGGGAAGCGAGAACCACCATGGGGGTCGATGTTACCGGGGGCCGTCTCTGCCCTAAGGGGTGATTCAAGCCCTGGAGGGTTCAGGTACCCCGACGATTGGCCTGATCGGTTGACACCGCCACCTCGAGGGCGCGGATCTCTTCGACGCTGAGTGCCCGCCAGGCTCCTGGCGCCAACGAACGGTCGGTGATTGGGCCAATGCGGGTTCGCACCAGACGCACTACCGGATGCCCTACTGCCTCGCACATCCGTCGGACCTGCCGGTTTCGCCCCTCGTGGATAGTCAACCGGACCACCGACGCGTCGAGTAGCGCGGCCCTCGCCGGGGCGGTCGGACCGTCGTTCAGGTCGATCCCCTCACGTAGTCGACGGAGCACGGCTCGGGTCGGCTCACCCCTCACCTCAGCCACGTACTCCTTCTCCACTCCGTAGGAGGGATGGGTGAGCCGTTGCGTTAGTTCGCCGTTGTTGGTCAGTAGTAGAAGCCCCTCGGTGTCGGCGTCGAGCCGCCCCACTGGAAACACCCGAGGGTCGTCGGGCACCAGCCCGACCACCGTCGGCCGGCTCTGAGGGTCGTCGGCGGTGGTGACCACACCGGTTGGCTTGTTCAACAGGTAGTGGACGAGGTCCGGCCGCACCCCAATCGGTGCACCGTCCACCTCGATGAGGGCCGTGTCGGGGTCCACTCGCCGCCCCAGGACCGCCACCCGGCCGTCCACGGTGACCCGGCCGGTGGCGATGAGGTCCTCACAGGTCCGGCGGCTACCCACCCCTACCCGTGCCAGCACCTTCTGTAAGCGTTCGCCCTCACGCTCGTCGACTCCGGACCGGTCGCACCGATCGGCGCCGAAAGCGGGATCGGCCACTAGTCAGCCCCCCGGTGGATCCTGTGTGGCCCCCTCGACGGGTCCCACAGCAGGTACCTCGGGATCGGACCGTAGCCCCCGTTCGAGCGCCTCGACTACCTCCGGCCCGGGTACGAACTCACCCAACGGCGGTAGGTCGTCGAGGGCGTCGAGGCCCATCCGTTCGAGGAACTCCTGGGTTGTGCCGAACAAAATGGCGTTGCCCGGGCCAGGGTCCCTCGACACTTCATCGATGTAACCGCGCTGCTGCAACGTTCGCACCACCCCGTCGACATCGACCCCGCGAATAGCCGAGACCTGGGCGCGGGACACCGGTTGCTTGTAAGCCACGATGGCTAACGTCTCCAGAGCGGCGGCTGTCAGACGGCTGCTCTGGCCCTCCAGAACGAAGCGTTCCACCCACGGGGCCTGCTCCGGATGGCTCTGGAAGCGATAGCCGCCGGCTACCCGAGACAGGAGGAACCCACGGCCCTCTGCCTCGAACTCGACAGCCAAGGCCTCGCACTCCGACTCGACGATCCGGGTTGACACCTCCAGCAACTGTGCCAGCAGGTTGGCCGGCACCGGATCGATAGCCACCATCAGGATCGCCTCGACAGCACGTCGGATCTCATCGGATCGGGAGACGTCGTTCGCTGACTCGGGATTCGACACGTCGGTCCTCAGCCCTCGTAGGCGTCGATCAGGTCCACCTCGGATGGGTCGGCGCCAGGCCGCCAGCCGATATGGATATCCCCAAATGTCCCCAACTGGTCGATTTCGACCACTCCCTGCTTGTAGAGCTCCAACACGGCGAGGAATCGCACCACTATCTCGATCCGGTCCACCAGGCTCCGAGTGAGGTGTCGGAAGGTCACCGAACCTGTCCGGGGGATCTCCGAGACCAGATCCACCACAGCGTCGGCCACGCTGATCCGGATCGGGGCGATGTGCTCGGTTTCGACATGGACCGATGGCCGAGGCGCCATTGCACGAAGGAAGGCATCCCTCAAGTCGTCGGCCGTCACCCCCGCTAGCAGGTCGGGGGCCATTCCCAAGAAGCACTCCTCGAGGCCCGACCGTCGCGGCCACGACCGCGACGCGTCCGCGGCTAGTCGCCGCAGTATTACCGCCGCGTCCTTAAACGTCTTGCACTCCAGCAGGCGGGCCAAGAGGAGATCGCGCTCCTCCCACAGGCCGAACTCGTCGTCGAGGTCCGCCCGATTCTGGCCGGGAAGCAGCCTCCGGGTCTTGAGCTCCACGAGGATCGACGCGATCAGCAGGAACTCGGTGGTCGTCTCCAGATCGAGGTCCTCGAGGCGTTCCAACTCGACCAGGAACGCGTCGACGATGGTCGACAGCGAGACCTCGTAGAGCTCGACCTCCTCCTTCAGGATGAGATTCAGTAGCAGGTCAAAGGGGCCCTGGTACACCGGGGTCGTGACGGTTACGCTCACCGGCGCGACCCTACGGAATCACACGGGTAACGCGGTGCATGGCACCTTGATAGACGCTTCAACGGACGAGCCGGTACCCGATCCACGCCCCTTGTCGGCAGGAAGAACTACTCCTCGATGCAGTCCCATGAGTTATAGAGGCCGAACCCGACCAACTCACGTTGCATCTCCCAGACGAGGCACGCTTCATCGACCTTGGCGTACCCGGCATCGTTGATCGAGAACCTCACCAAATCTGCCGTCTCGGCGCACTTCGAGGCCGGATGATCGGTGATTTCCAGACACCACCGATTGAACTCGTCGTACTCGTCCTGAGTGAAGTGGCCCCGCTCCTCGTCGGCGAACAACCCAAAGGGCCCCGACGAACAAGAGGTGACCAGCAGAAGTACGGCCAGTGTCCGCCAGACATGGCAAGCCTTCCAGGTCCGATGACCAGTCAGCACTGGGCGAACCACGTACATTTCTCGAATCTACCGGCCTGCGCCGTAGGTCCCCAGTACCCTCGGAAGTCATGGCACGCGTCTTCTCCGGCATCAAACCGACTGGTTCAGTCCACCTCGGCAATCTGCTGGGTGCACTGCGCAACTGGGTGGCCATGCAAGACGAGCATCAGACCGTCTACTGCGTGGTCGATCTGCACGCCCTCACCGTGCCGCACGATCCCGATGAACTCCGGCGTGCCACCCGCTCGTTGGCTCAGATGCTGGTGGCTGTCGGCATCGACCCAGAGCGGAGCACCTTGTTCGTTCAGGGGCACCTCACCGAGCACGCTGAGTGCGCCTGGGTGATGGAGTGCACCGCGGCGTTCGGTGAACTCCGGCGGATGACCCAGTTCAAGGACAAGTCTGACGGCTCGGACTTCGTGTCTGGTGGCCTGTTCACCTATCCGGCCCTCCAGGCCGCCGACATCCTCCTCTACGACACTGGTCAGGTCCCTGTGGGTGAAGACCAGCGACAGCACGTCGAATTGGCCCGTGACATCGCCGTCCGCTTCAACGGCCGGTACGGCGACACGTTTGTCGTTCCGGAGGCGGTTATCCCACCGGCCGGCGCCCGGATCATGGACCTCCAGCATCCCGAGAACAAGATGTCCAAGTCCGATGATGGTGCACAGGGCACCATCCTGCTGCTCGACAATCCGACCGCGATCGACAAGAAGTTCAAGCGGGCGGTAACCGACAGCGAAACCGAAGTCCGGTTCGATCCGGCCGCTAAACCCGGTGTCTCGAACCTCTTATCGATCCTGGGGGCAGCCACCGGTCAAACTCCGGCTGCGGCAGCCGAGGGGATCGAGCGGTACGGCGACCTGAAGGCGGCCACTGCCGAGGCGGTCATCTCCCTCCTACGACCCGTTCAGGACCGATACCACGAGTTGGCCGCCGATCCAGCGGAGACCGACCGACTGCTGGCCATGGGGGCCGACAAGGCCCGCTCCGTGGCGTCCTCAACCCTGAACCGAGTCCGCAACAATCTGGGCCTGTTATCGCGCTGACCGGCCACCATGTCGTGGCGACAGCTACGGGACCCGGTCCCGTCAATCGTCGTCAGCGGCGTGCAGTACCTCAGCGGTCGCCTGATGAACGGTCCAGTGCTCCGCCGGTAGGTGGTGCTGGGCGGCCCAGTCCACGGTGAGTTCATCGCTCCCGGCCGCCGTGAGGAGGTCGGCCCCAATCTGTGGATGCCGCAGGTAGCGCCCGATTCGGCCGTCGCCGGAGCGCACCCGGTCACCACCCACCATGCCGGCGAGGGTGGCCACCACCCGTGCCGGCGCACCCAGCCCACTGTCAACCTTGCCCACGTCATGGAGGAGCGCTGCCGCTAGGACTGGTCGGTCGGCGCCTCCAAGCTGATCGTCGACCCGTCGGGCGACCATCACCGCGTGTCGACGGTCGGCGCCTGACATCCGCCGCCACAGGTCGGCCTCCCCGGCCAAGAGGCTGCCCAGAGCCCAGTTATTCGCTGCCGTCGGGGGGCCCCCCGGCCAGAGCGAGGTGAGGAACCGGCGGACCAGATGGCCCGACCGACTCAGCAACCCAGTCGACGCAGCGTCCACAGCAGGCCGATCACCGTCTTGGCATCAGTAATGGTTCCGTCGGCAATAAGCCCTTCGACCTCGGACAGGGCCACCCGCCTTACGGTCAGGTACTCCTCTTCAACGCTGACCGCCAAAGGGGCGGCCGGCACCAGCTCAGTGGCTAGGTAGATCGTCGTGTGCTCATCACAGAACCCGATGGAGTTGTAGAAGGAGCCTAGTTTCACCAGGTCGGGGGCGTCGTAGCCAGTCTCCTCGACCAGTTCGCGTCGGGCGGCCGTCAGACGATCCTCACCGGGGACATCCAACTTCCCGGCGGGCAACTCCTGCATCTGTCTCTCCAGCACCGGGCGGTACTGGTCGACCAGTACGACGTCGTCGCCATCGATTGCCACCACGGCCACCGCCCCGGGGTGGTGGACCACGTCGCGCTCCATGACTTCTCCCGCCGGGCCCTCGAAGGTGGCCCGTGCAAGGGTGATGACATGACCGACGTGGAGAACCTCTTCGTTGGTACGGGTAAAACCTCTACCCGTTCTCACGGGAGGCGCTGCGCCAGAGGCCGACTCCTCAATCGGCACCCCAACAGGCCCCTTAGCGGACGGCGTCCGCTCCGACATCGGTATCGTCGGTGACGGAGACCTCGATCAGTTGAGGGTTGCGCCCGTGGGCCCGCTCAAGCGCGGCACCGATGAACTCCCGGAAGAGAGGCGCCGGTCGATCCGGACGGCTCTTGAACTCCGGGTGTGCCTGGGTGGCAACCCAGTAGGGATGTCCCTCAAGTTCGATGAACTCCACGAGGCGCCCGTCGGGTGATTCGCCTGAACACACGAAACCAGTTTCTTCGAAACGGGCCCGATAGCGCGGGTTGAACTCGTACCGGTGGCGATGGCGCTCGGACACTACGTCGGTGCCGTAGATCTCGGCCACCCGTGACCCCGCCTGCAGTTGAGCCACGTAGGCACCCAGCCGCATCGTCCCACCCATGTCGGAGACGTCTCGCTGGGACTCCATGAGGTCGATGACAGGGTGCGGCGATGACGGGTCGAACTCGCTGGAATGGGCCCTTTCCAGACCAAGCACATTGCGTGCGAATTCGATGGTCATGCACTGCAACCCGAGGCAAAGGCCGAGGCACGGCACGTCGTTCTCCCGAGCGAAGCCGGAGGCCGCGATCTTTCCCTCGACGCCGCGCTCACCAAACCCTCCGGGGATGACGATCCCGTCGAGGTCCCGGAGACGGTTCTCTCCGAGGAGACCCTCCACATCTTCGGCCTGGATCCAGTCGATATCGACATCGGCTCCGTGATGGATACCGGCGTGGTTGAGCGCCTCGACGACTGACAGGTAGGCGTCAACGAGGCTCACGTACTTGCCGATCAGACCGATGCGCACCGGTGTGGTGGCCCGAGCCACCCGCTCGTTGAGCGCCCGCCACTCAGTCAGGTCGGGAGGGTCGGTGATCAGGTGGAGAACGTCGCAAACGAACTGGTCGAGGCCCTCATCGTGGACGACTAGGGGGATCTCGTAGAGGCTTCCGGCGTCGGGGCAGTTCACAACGCCGTTGAACGGCACGTTGGATAGTCGGGAGATCTTGCGCTCCAACCCGTCGCTAATCGGCTCGTCGCTGCGACACACGATGGCGTCGGGCTGGATGCCGGCGCTACGCAGTTCGGTCACCGAATGTTGGGTCGGCTTGGTCTTGTGCTCCCCCGATGGGCCGATGAACGGCACCAACGTCACGTGGACGTAGCAGACGTTCGTTGGTCCCACGTCCAGACGGAACTGCCGGATGGCCTCTAGGAACGGGAGTATCTCGATGTCACCCACCGTGCCCCCGACCTCGGTGATGAGCACGTCGACGTCGTCGCCGGCCAGCATCCGGATCCGGCGTTGGATCTCATCGGTGATGTGGGGGATGACCTGCACCGTCCGGCCTAGGTATTCGCCGTGTCGCTCGGCGGCAATCACCGACGAGTAGATCGAGCCGGTGGTCGCGTTGGAGTCCCGGGTCAGGTTTTCGTCGATGAAACGTTCGTAGTGGCCGAGGTCGAGGTCGGTCTCCCCACCGTCATCTGTGACAAAGACCTCCCCATGCTCGAAGGGATTCATCGTGCCCGGATCGACGTTGATGTACGGATCGAGTTTCTGGATCACGACCCGCAGTCCACGCTGTTTGAGCAGGCGTCCCAGGGAAGCAGCAGTCAGGCCCTTTCCGAGCGAACTAGCCACCCCACCCGTCACGAAGATGTGTTTCGTCACGGGAGTTCAACCTATCCCCGGCCGGCGACGCGCGCGCGGAACGCGGCCCAATGGCAACGGTCGCCCGTCACGTCAGGCCCTGAGCGGCCAAGAGCAACTCGGCAGCATGGCCCCGCGCCGTCTCGCTGTCCGGGGACCCGGAGAGCATCCGGGATAATTCGATCACCCGATCGTCAGAGTCCAGCGCTTGGATCGACGCGACCGTCCGCTCTCCGTCGTCGACCTTGGACACCAGCATCTGGTGGTCCGCGTACGCCGCTACCTGGGCCAGGTGGGTGACCACCAGCACCTGTCGGTCGGCCGCCAGCGCGGCGAGGGACTCGCCGATCCGGTGTGCCGTCTCACCACCCACGCCCGCATCTACCTCATCGAACAACTGCACTGGCGGTGAGGCCGTCAGGACCATGCCCACGGCCAGCATGGTGCGGGCCAACTCTCCGCCCGAGGCCACCCGGGCCAGCGAGAGCGTGGGCGAGCCCGAGTTGGGCGACAGACAGAACTCGACCTCCTCACCCGCCTCGCCATCGACTGCCACCTCGACGGTAGCCATCGGCATGGCCAGAGTCCGGAGGTGTTCACAGATCCGTTCAGCCAGCCCCGGAGCGGCCCGACGACGGGCCTCGCGCACGGTCGCCGCAGCGTCAACACGAGCCGCCTCGGCGGCCACCCGCTCGGCGTCGAGCGCGGAGGCACGCGCCTCGTGGTCCTCCAGAGCCCCCAGCCGGTCAGCCACTTCATGGTGATAGCCGATGACCGATGCTAGGTCGTCGCCGTATTTGCGTCGAAGTTCGGCCAAGGACCGCCGACGTTCCCCCACGGCATCCAGACGTGCGGGATCCTCCTCGAGACCCTCAGCAATGGCCCTCAGGTCCGATGCCAGGTCTCCCAACTCGGCGACCAGGCCCGCTAGACGACCCGAAGCACCGTCAAATGGTGACCGTCCATCCAGAGCCGCCAGGGCACGCCCCACCGCTTCTGAGGCCGGGCCGTCCCCATCCAACAGCTCGAGCGCAGCAGAGGCGGCTTCCCGATGGGCCACAGCGTCTCCCAAGAGGATCTCCTCCGCGGCCAGACGGTCATCCTCGTCGGGGTCATTCAGCCCTGCACCGTCCAACTCGGCCACCTGGTAGCGGAGAAGGTCGATCTCGCGGACCCGGGCCCGCTCGTCACCACCGAAGGTGTCCAACTCGGCGTCGATCTCTGTGACCCGACGGTGGGCCTCGGCCAACGGCACCAGGTCGATCGCCCCGAACCGATCTAGCGCATGGCGTTGGGCTGTCGCTCCCAATAGTCGCTGGTGGGCGTGCTGTCCGTGGAGGTCGACGAGGCGACCGGCCACCTCGGCCAAGGTGGCCGCCGTCTCCAGGCGCCCGTTCACATACGCCCGACTGCGTCCCTCGGCAGGCACCACCCGTCGGAGCACGAATTCGCCATCAAGAGGACCACCATCGACGCCGGACCCAACAGCATCGCCATCAATCAAGAAGCGTCCCTCCACGACGGCCTCGACGGCCCCGGCCCGGACGATCGACGGGTCGGCCCGGCCACCTAGTAGGAGTTCCACGGCACCCACGATCATGGTCTTTCCCGCTCCGGTCTCGCCGGTGACCGCTGTGAGTCCCGGCCCGAACACCACCTCCACCTCGTCGATGACACCCAGACCGGTGATCCTTAGTTCAGCCAGCATCGCTCAGCTCCGATTCCCGTCGTCGGCGGTCGTCCCGTCGTTCATCGGTTCAGGCTCCAAGGCACCACCTAGAGACCCGCTGCATCCACATCCGGTCATGAAGCGATCCTCGCGGACGGGTGCGACGGTCCTCGAGGTGTCACCAATCGGGGCCTCAGTCGATTCACCGGTCAGCGAGCCCGAAGCGGTTCACCAACAGCCCCCGTAGGTCGCGTGGACCAAAGGTCACCAGTTGGGCAACACGCTCAGCGGCCGTGCACACCACCCGGTCACCACCCGCCAGGTCGGCGACCGGCCGCCCATCCACCGTGCAGATTGCGGCTCTCCGACCCAGCACCTCCATGCCCACCTCGGTGGACGGGTCCAAGACCAGTGTCCGGTCGAAGAGCATGTGGGGCGACACCGGCGTCAACTGGATGGCCCGGTGCAACGGATCCACGATGGGTCCCCGAGCAGAGAAGGCGTACGCCGTCGACCCAGTCGGCGTGGCGGCGATCAGTCCGTCGGCCGCGTAGGAGGTAAAGGACTCCCCATCCAGGGTCACGCCCACCCGGACAGTCTGACCACCCGTCTCACCATCAGTGGCGCGACGCTCTACCACCGCCTCATTAAGGGCGTGGGCGACCACCTCGGGGACTCCACCGCCAGCCTTCCGTTGGACCTCCACCCGGAGCATCATTCGCTCCTCCAGGTCATGGTCACCAGCCAACGCCCGCACCACCGACAAGTACGCGTCAGTCGGCTCGACGGTGGTCAGGTAGCCAAGTTCACCGTGGTTCACTCCCAGAATCGGTGCACGACGCCCCGCTAGGAGGTCGACGGCCCGGAGGATGGAGCCGTCCCCACCCAGGCTCACCACCAGGTCCGTGGCATTGTCCAGCCCGCCCGCGGCGAACTTCGGATCATCGGAACGGTCCACCTGATGGCCGTCGGCCGTCAGGGCTGCTGCAAGGGCCTCGGCCTGGGCAACGGCTTCCGGGCGATCCTCGTGGACGACGAGCACGACGAGCGCCATCAGGCGACCCCCTTCCTGTCATGGGCCCGGATCGCCTCGGCCACTAGTCCAGCCACATCCAGCGGCGTACCGGTCGCGCCGGTGCGCACGTGGACCAGGAACTCCACATTCCCGTCGGTACCGGTGATCGGAGATGGCATCCCCTCCATGATGGCCGCTCCGTGGTCCTGAACCGCAACGTCCACCGCCTCGAGCACCGTCGTCCACACCGCCGGGTCCCGGATCACCCCACCACCTCGGTCCACCTCGGCCTTCCCGGCCTCGAACTGGGGCTTGACCAGCAGGACCATCGGAGATCCGTCGACCACCATTCCCACCAGGTCGGCCAGCACGGTCCGCAGGGAGATGAATGACAGGTCGGCCAGCAGCAGGTCAAACGGAGCTCCGATGAACGACCCATCGATCCCGCGTACGTTGGTCCGTTCGTGGACCGACACCTTCGGATCGACCACAAGTCGGCGATGGAGCTGTCCACGTCCCACGTCGACGGCAGCCACCGAGGCCGCCCCTCGCTGAAGGACGCAGTCGGTGAAACCCCCTGTGCTGGCCCCGACGTCAACCACCCGAAGACCTGTCGGATCGATGGCGAACCGCTCCAGCGCGGCTTCCAGCTTTCGTCCTCCACGGGACACGTGCCGGGATGGTGGGCCAGCCACCACGACGGCCTGCCCCGGACCGACCAATCGGGCAGCCTTGTTGGCTGGAGCCCCGTCCACGGTCACCCGTCCCGCCTCGATCACCTCACGCGCCGCACCACGACCGTCGACCAACCTGCGACGGACGAGTTCGAGGTCTAGGCGTCGGCGAGTGCTCACCCTGTCGACCTGTCTGCCAATGACCTGACCCCCGCCAGTTGGTCAGCCAGATGGCCCCGAACGCAGGCCAGAAGGTCATCGTGCACGGTGTCGGCGTCGGGATCGACCGGCAGGTCGCCTGCTCCGATCAGTCCCGACAGCACCAGGGACCAACGCCATCCCATCGCCCGGGCAAATCGCCCGTCGGTGTCTGGCCGGTCGCCCACCATCACGTGGCCCACCGCTGACGTGTCGGCATCCATCGCAAAGGCATCCGGCCCGCCCGCCAATTCGCGCACTAGGTCACACATCGGACCGTAGGGCTTGCCGGCTAGCTCCGGTGTCGCCCCAGTGGCCGCTACCACGGCAGCCAACAGCGAGCCCGCCCCGGGGCGAAGCCCGTCGTGAGCCGGGAAGGTCACGTCATCGTTGGTCCCAAGTAGTCGAGCGCCCCCGATCACGGCCTGTACACCGGCCGTCAGGCCCTGATAGTCAAAGTCTTCGTGGAAGCCCACCACCACGGTGTCAACACGACGATCCACTATCTGATCGGAACGCACTACCTTGGCGCCCACCCGCTCGAGTTCCTCACGACAACCGGGACCGCACATGCCGAGTACCCGCTCCCCGGGAGACACCAATCGGGCGGCAGCCATCCCCGAAGTCACCACACCACCCATTGCGTCGATGCCGAGGCCGGCCAACTTCTCCTCGGTGTCGACCACGGGTCGTCCAGAGTTGTTGGTCACAAATAGGACACGCTCGCCGGCCTCCTGAAGGAGTCGGACCGCTTCAGCGGACCCGGGTACCCCCTCGGTACCTCGCCAGACGACACCGTCGAGGTCCAGCGCCCATGCCATGGCCGACCCGGAGGGCCTCAGACCTCCCAGGTGGGCTGTGAACGCAGCAGGTCCCCGAGGTCGCCCTGACCCACCTGGGCCTGGACCTCACGGATCTGAGCCGACACCGACGAGGCGAACTCGCCCCGGTCGATAGCCCGGAACACGCCGATCGGTGTAGGAGTGGCCGGTGTCTTGGCCAGGCGGGACAGCGAGAAGGCGGTCGACGGGTTCCGGATGGTCTCGTCGTGCACCAGCACATATTCGATGCCCACTTCGGCCACATCCACGATCACGACCCCCTCAGGTCGCCGGGCTACGCCGTACTGCTTCTCCGAGCCGAACAAGATCGGCTTGCCATGCTGTAAGTCGATGAGCATGTCCTCGCGCACGTCCTTCTTGGTGATCGACGCGAACACGCCGTCATTGAAGACGTTGCAGTTCTGAAGTACCTCCACGAACGCCGCACCCTCGTGTTCGTGGGCCCGACGGAACGTGTCCTGCATGTGGTGGCGGTCCATGTCGTGCGTCCGCGCCACGAAGGTGGCCTCTGCTCCCAGAGCCACACTGATCGGGTTGAAGGGCCGGGCCACCAGGCCGACAGGTGACGACTTAGTCACCTTGCCCTTCTGACTGGTCGGCGAGAACTGGCCCTTGGTCAGACCGTAGATCTGATTGTTGAACAGAAGGACGTTGAGATTGATGTTGCGGCGCAGGGCATGGATCAGGTGGTTGCCGCCGATGGACAACATATCTCCATCACCACCAATCACCCAGACGTCCAGGTCGGGGCGGGCCATGGCCAGGCCGGTGGCCACCGCCGGAGCACGACCATGGATGGTGTGCACCCCGTAGGTGTTCATGTAGTACGGAAAGCGGGCTGCACAGCCGATGCCGGAAATGAACACCGTCTTCTCTCGACGCACGCCCAACTCGGGCATGAGTAGTTGCAGGGCGGTCAGGATCGAGTAGTCCCCGCAACCGGGGCACCAGCGGACCTCCTGGTCGCTGGTCCAGTCGGCCCGGGACGTCTCCGGAACCGGGTCATCATCGACATCGGTCGCCGGGTTAAGCACGTCGGTCATCAGGCTGCCCCTCCCTCGTTCTGGTCGGCGAGTCCGTCGAGGGCCTCTGTGATGGCGAACTGGATCTCTCCGGCCGTGAATGGCTGCCCCTTCACCTTGGACAACGGCTGGGCGTCGACCAGGTACTCGGCCCGCAGGATGCGGACCAACTGGCCTAGGTTCAGTTCGGGCACCAGCACCTGCTGGTGCGACCGCAGGAGGTCGCCCAGATTGGCCGGCAGCGGGTTCAAGTGCGTCAAGTGGACGTGGTCGACCCGACCACCGGCAGCTCGGACCCGTCTGGCCGCACCGGCAATAGCACCCCATGTAGAGCCCCATCCCACGACCAGGAGGTCGGCGTCCCCCTCCGAACCCTCCTCCAGTTCTGCCTCGGGCACTGGGATCGCTGCGATGCGGTCGTTGCGCAGGTGGACCATGTGCTCGTGGTTGTCAGGGTCATAGCTGACGTTGCCCGACCCGTCCTGTTTCTCGATACCCCCGAGGCGGTGCATGAGGTCCGGGGTGCCCGGTAGGGCGATCGGCCGGTTGCCGTCCTCGCCCCGCAGGAACGGCCAGAACGTGCCATTGCCGTCCTCGTCAACCATGTTGAACTCCGTGGCGTACCTGACTTCAATGACCGGTAGATCGTCGACCTCGGGTAGTCGCCACGGCTCAGAGCCGTTGGCCAGGTAGCCATCGGACAGAAGCATCACCGGGGTCTGGTGGACCAGGGCGATCCGGGCAGCCTCAATGGCCATGTCAAAGCAGTCCGACGGGGTCCGGGCGGCCACGATAGGCATCGGCGACTCCCCATGGCGTCCGTACATGGCCATCAGCAGATCAGCGGCCTCGGTCTTGGTGGGAAGGCCGGTGGACGGGCCGCCTCGCTGGATGTCGACCACGATCAGCGGCAACTCGAGGCTGATCGCCAGACCCATGGCCTCGCCCTTGAGCGCCACACCCGGGCCGCTGGTTGTGGTCACCCCCAACGATCCGCCGTACGAGGCGCCGATCGCCGCGCCGATCGCCGCGATCTCGTCCTCGGCCTGGAAGGTCGTCACGCCAAAGGCCTTGTGCTTGGACAGTTCGTGGAGGATGTCGGTCGCCGGCGTGATGGGGTACGAACCCAGGTACAGCGGGAGGCCACTGAGCTGCGAGGCCGCCACCAGACCCCATGACAGCGCCGTGTTCCCATTGATGTTGGTATAGGTGCCCGGCGCCAGCGGGGCCGCCTTCACGATGACCCGCTGGGATCCCAACTCGGCCGTCTCGCCATAGGCATGGCCAGCGTTGAAGGCTGCCCGGTTCGCCGCGATGATCAGGTCCTTGCCGGCAAACTTGGACTCGATCCAGTCCATCGTCGGCTCGACGGGGCGGCTGTACATCCACGACAGCAGACCGAGGGCGAAGAAATTCTTGGACCGGTCGGCATCACGCGGCTTGACCCCGAACTCGGCGCACGCCTCCTTGGTTAGCGAGGTCATCGGAACCTCGATCAGGCTGTAGCCCGCCAGGTCCTCGCCATCGAGCGGATTGTGGTCGTACCCGGCCTTAGCCAGGTTGCGCTCTTCAAACGTGTCCTTGTTGACGATCAGCGTTCCACCGAGAACCAGCGTGTGCAGGTCGGACTTCAACGCCGCGGGGTTCATGGCCACGAGCACGTCGGCTGCGTCACCGGGGGTAGTGATGTCGTGGTCCGAGATGTGGACCTGGAAGGCCGACACACCAGCCATGGTGCCGGCGGGGGCCCGGATCTCGGCCGGGTATTCGGGCAGCGTGGCCAGGTCGTTGCCAAACATCGCGCTGGCGTTGGTGAACCGGTCGCCCGTCAACTGCATGCCGTCGCCCGAGTCGCCGGCGAACCGAATGATGACCTCGTCAAGAGCGGGTATCGGGGGAGCCTCCGCGATGTCCGTCACGTTGCTTCCTCCACCCGGCTTCGTTGCCTCTGGTCGCTCGTGTCGCCTCGTCCGGCAGATCTCCGTGGACGACGAGTCGACCCTAACCGCGGGCCTCTCCCCCCATCGCGATGGAGAGGGTGGTATCTGGTGCAATGGGTCACAGTCACCGACCCACCTGTCCACATCTGTCCACTGGCTAACCGCCAGTCCGATAGTCGTCGAAGGGCTCGTCTCTCTGCTGCAGAGCGGCGGTCAGCCCCGACTCGGCCACCTCGGAGAGGAACTCGGCCATGGACGCCGTGTGCACACCCAGCGCACAGATCTCGGTCCCGGCACGAAGGCCGGCCCGGAGGCCCATGTACTCCATCTGCCGATGCACGGCTCGCTTGTTGAGTTGAACCACGTCAGAAGGCATGGCGGCGATCCGGCCGGCCACCTCGAGCACCAGGTCCTCCAGGTCCTCCAGCGGGGCCGATGCGTTGGCCCAGCCCAACTCCACGGCCTCGATGCCGGTGATCGCGTCGCCGGTGACCATCATCTCCATGGCCTTGCGCATACCCAGAAACCAGGCGTGGAAGTGCATATCGGGAACGCCGAAGCGCACCGCCGGGTAGCCCATCCGTGCGTCGTCGGCCACGTAGACCAGATCGCACCCGGTGGCCAGTTCACTCCCTCCGGCCAGACACCAGCCGTGCACCTGGGCGATCACCGGCTTGGCGAGATCCCAGATCCCCATCCACCCGTCAGTCACGTGCCGGGGCCACTGACCGTCACCGGGCGTGGTCGGAAACGGTAGGTCATGCCCCGCGTTGCCACCCCCCAGGTCATATCCGGCCGAGAAGCAGGAACCAGCGCCCCGGACAATGGTCACCCGGATCCCATCATCGATGTCGGCGGCCACAAGGGCCTCGAGTAGGGCACCGCGCAGCGAGTGGCTCAGGGCATTGCGCTTATCGGGCCGGTTCAGGGTCAGCCGTCGGACCCCGTCGGCCGGGTTGTCAACCAGCAGCACCTCATCGGACATCCTCGTCACAACCTCCCCGGGCCTCCCCGCACCGTGCCTTCAACCGGTTTCCGGCACCCTAGGTTGCTCCTTGGAACAGATCGCTGCAACAGGTCGACTACGCCCATCCACTGGCTGTGGCAGCCCGGGAAAAGACTCGAAGGGTGGCTCAGGATAGGGAGCGGACACGAGCCACCACGTCGGCGAACTGCCGATCGTGATCTCGCACCCAGGTGAACATTTCTCGGGCCCTGGGCTCAGCTCCGGACCGCTCGTAGAGGTCGGCTAACGCGTAGGCCCGCCGGAGGTGGTGGTCACGAACACGCGATGGAATGCGCCAACCCCTCTCGAGCATGGCGACAGCTTCGCTGAGTCGGCCCTGGTCGGCTAACGCACCAGCGGCCACCAGACGACCCTCGGTGACGAGGGCGCCACTGGGAGAAGCATCCCGGAGTTCGATCCACAGCGCATCCACGTCATCCCACCGGCCCTGGGCGCGATGGCAGTCGGCCAGCACTGGGTGCTGCTCGGTACTTCCGGTCATGTCCCGGAACACCTCTAACCGCTTGGTCGCCGCCTTCCAATGGCCCATCCGGTAGTGCACTAGCCCGAGCAGTTCAACCACCTCGGGCACCTCGGGTGCCCGCTCGACCAGTTGGTTCAGGATCCGACGGGCATCTTGGAAGCGGTCCTCGGAAAATGCACGGGCCGCCTCCTCCAGACGGCCAGCGGCCTTACCGCCGGCCCGATCCCCGAGCGCACGGCGTAGCAGGACGTCAGCATCGGGCAATCGGCGCGGCGCCTCGGGCAGCGGCTGGCGCCCCATGGCCCGCGGGCTAGAGCGGCGGGTGCGACTACCCCCACGCGCTACCGCCTCAGCGGCCTCGTCTCTCAGCCGGTCGGATCGCTCGGGCTCGGGACGACGAGGTCTAGTCGTCCGCTCGGCAGTCCGTTCCCTGCGTTCGGGGCGGTCCTCGTGTTCCTCGCGCTCGAGACGGCCTGCACCTCGTCGTGCCACTCCCCCCCAGTTGGACGGGCCCGCCGCATCGGGACCCCTACGTCGGCGATCCGGCCGCTCGCCTGACCCGTCCCGCCGGTCACCACGCTGCCCCCGATCGTCTTTTTCTCCTCGGCGGGAGCCGCTTCCGGAACCCGACCGCCGCTCGCCACCACGGGACCCACCCTGTGAGCCGCCTCGGCCTCCCGAACCGCTACGACCTCTCCCACTACGACCGTCCCTCGGACCGCCACGGGACCCAGCACGGTCGCCACCACGGGATCCATCGCGAGACTGGGCCATGGGCGGGGAGGCTACCGGAGCGCCCCCACCGGCCCAGCGTGACACACGACCCAGGTCACCCCAAAACGCGCTCGAGCGGGACCCAAGGGGTCCCGCTCGTAGCGTTCGAAATCCGGCGGCGTCCTACTCTCCCAGGGACACTCGTCCCAAGTACCATCGGCGCTGGCGGGCTTAACTGCCGTGTTCAGAATGGGAACGGGTGTGACCCCGCCGCCAT